>Ga0209147_100050_pt1 | contig 274639 bp, 262 predicted proteins | sample AraplaCol_mLB_r2_FD_184278 | JGI IMG/M metagenome (GOLD analysis project Ga0209147, IMG submission 184278) | Arabidopsis root microbial communities from North Carolina, USA - plate scrape CL_Col_mLB_r2 (SPAdes) (version 2) | ecosystem: Host-associated > Plants > Roots > Endosphere | place: USA... | reverse complement strand
GAGAACCTCACGTACGGTTTGATGAGGGGGAACTGAAAGAAGTAAGGCGACCAAACGGTCGCCAGAAAACTTCAGTTCTCTACTCTACACCCTGAATCACTTCTTCGAAGTGGCTGCTTTTGGCCGCGGTTCCTCCTTTGAAGTGGAGGCGGCCAGGGCTAGCCCTCAGAAAAGATCCCAACCCGCCTGAAGCGTTTTTCCCTTTTTCCTCCGCTCCACTACAGCTGGAGGACCACTGCGCAACAGAACAGGCTGCGGGTGAGTTTCCCGTGTTTTTCTTATCAAGAATGGCATGAAATGGTACAGAAATCGGGAATACTAGCCGCATTGAGGTGGTGCCCGATATGGATCAGTATGCTGAATTTTTTACATCATGGCGAGAAGCGGCAAGCATCCGAAAAAAAATGAACAGCAGCAACATCCCGTACACCCTTCGGCAATTGCCGGGGAAATCAAATCTTCTCTTTGTGTTTCCGAAGGTAAGCATCAGTCAATACGTCTATTTGCATATCGTGTTTGGGACCAAAGCGGGGGGAGCAAAGCGGTGAAAATGGCAGAAAAGAGGGGGAAATCGAAATGTATTTCAAATATTTCGTTAAAAAACAAAAGCTGACACTTTTCGATAGAAGCATTTCATAGTACAATGCCTGTATGAACGAACTTGGGGAAGTTCGGGATGGCGGCTCAAAACTGCGCAGCAGGGCCGCCTCTTTTTTTTGCCGATTCCCATTTCCAGTTATCCAAAGGTGTAGGATAAATTAGGGTTTTATACCTAAATGTACAGCTAGATTTAATGGGACAAAAGATATAAGATATGAACATTCACGTGAATACTTCCGTACTACCCTCACCCAGGTTGAAGAAACCTGGGGCTTTTTTTTGCCTGCCTAACAGGAATCCGCGTGGGCAGGAGCGAAGCTACCTTGCATCAATGCGTCGATCAATTGTTCCTGCGTCAACGAAATGGTGATTCCTGGTTCCGGCAGGTCTGCGAGAAAACGCTGCTCTCGAAATACATACCACAGGGTTCCGGACGGATGGACGGAATAGATCCGAATATTTTCCTGTTTTCTTTCTCCCAACTTGGCGATCTCCCGCAGCGCGGAAAAAAGTTCACCCCAGATGGGCAGGTATGGTTTATGTCGGTGTTGGACGAGCGCCTGGATGAGTTGATCTCTTGCCAGGGCTAACCAGGGGTCGGGCTTTTGCTCGAGGGAAATCATCGCCAATCGAACTCCTTATCAAGAACAGCGCTTCGTGTTGAAACAGCATGAAAGATTTTGTCGAATTCAAAAATAAGTGTAAAATAGATAGGGATGGGATGCAAGAGAGTGACTGTATGTCCGCTCTTTTGCGCATGGAGGAGGAGAAGAAATTGCTGAAAGAGTTTAAAGAATTTGCCCTGAAAGGAAATGTGATTGACCTTGCCGTCGGTGTTGTGATCGGGGCTGCTTTTGGGAAAATTGTTTCATCGCTCGTCAATGATATGATTACGCCGTTGATCGGGCTTCTGATGGGAAAGGTGGACTTTTCCAATCTCTTCATTGCTCTCGGGGACGGCACGTTTACTACGATAGAAGACGCGAAGAAAGTGGGTGTGGCTACGGTCAATTATGGATTGTTTCTCAATTCCGTGATTGATTTTTTGCTCATCTCCTTCTCGATTTTTGTCGTCATCAAACAGTTGAATCGGTTCAAGAAAAAGCAGGAGGAGGCCAAGCCTGCTGTTACTACGAAAGAATGTCCATTCTGCATTACACAGATCGCATTGCAAGCGACCCGTTGCCCCAAATGCACCTCTGTGCTCGAAGCGAAAGGGCAGGGGCATGCCTAGAGATTTCTTCATGGCAAAAAAGGATAGATCAGAGTCCCGATAGTCGGACTTTGATCTATCCTTTTTCCGTTTACATATCCTTTGCTTTGTTTCTTCCCGGTAAAACCGCTTGTTCCGCCTTGTTGTAGATAGCAAGCAATTTTTCGGTCAAAAGAGCCTGGGGCACGATCTTGTACGCGAGAACGGCCGACAGCATCCCTAGCAAGGCACCCGTAAGCACATCGAATGGGTAATGGACGCCAACCCCGATCCTAGAAATCGCCACGCAACAAGCGAGGAGCATCCAGATCAGCCGGTTTTTCTTGCCGAACAGCCAAAAGGTAAAGCAGAAGGTGAAAAAGAGAATGGTGTGGTCACTGGGAAAAGAATTGTCGATCGTCTTCTGGACCAGTTGATGAACATCGGGCAATTCGGCGAATGGTTGGTTATTGTAGTGGATCATACCCGCAATCTTCGCCAGGATTTCCGCGAAAATAAAAGAAAGACCGGCGCTGATGACCATGATCCGGTTTTCGTGGCGTCTCGTAAACCAGTAGCAGAGAACAGCGAAAGCCAGGACATAAACGGTATACTCAGCCAAGGAGTAAAAAATGGGATCGAGGAAGCTGAATTCCTTACCAAGATCATTAATACTGCGAAAAGCGGAGATATTGATTTCTCTAAGTTCCAAAAAAATGCCCCCTTGATTTGCCAGGTAGCAGGATAGTAATGAAAATACCCTACTTGCCCCCTCGATGCAAATCGAACTTCCTTACGTCTACCTTACAAATCTGTAAGGAAAGAAAAAAATCTTTTCGATTGGAAACATTGTTTACTACTATTTAATTGACCGGCGTAATTTTATTTCATATAATGAAAACGTAATCATTGAGAGAATTTTAGAATCTTGGTAAAGAATCCCGTACTGGGGGGAGTAGAATGAATCAACCTGCGAGTTTGCTAGACTACCGTGGGAAGAAGGATCATTTGCTCATTGGTCTGATGTCGGGAACATCATTGGATGGGATCGACGCTGCGCTGGTGGCGATCCGCACAGACGAGAATGGGGAGATCGAGCAGGTATCCATGAAAGAATTTACATACCTGCCGTATTCCGATGAAGTGCGCGATGCTGTCATGAATCTATGCAGTGTGGAATCGGCACGGATCGATCAGCTTACGACAGCGCATTATGGCTTGTCCGAGTGGTATGCCTATGTGGTCGGGCAATTGATCGAAAAGGCAGGCATCAAGGCTGCCGATGTGGATGCGATTTGCATGCATGGGCAGACTGTCTGGCATATCGCAGGCCGTACCCCATTTCCGGGACCTACTGGCCCGACAGATGTGCGGGCATCGTTGCAGATCGGGGACTTGTCCCTTTTGGCTGAGCGCACTGGCATCCCAGTTGTCGGCAATTTCCGGGCCAGAGACCTGGCTGCTGACGGAGAAGGAGCACCGCTCGTCCCGTATGCCGACTTCATCCTTTTCCGCGATCCGCAGAAGGGAAGGCTTTTGCAGAATATTGGCGGGATTGGCAATGTGACGATTCTTCCAGCAGAAGCAGACATTGAGAAAGTCATCGCATTTGACACGGGACCTGGGAATATGATTATCGATCAGATTATACATCTGGTCACGGATGGCAGTATGCGCTACGATGAAGGCGGCAAACTGGCTGCAACAGGCAAAGTCAACGAGGACATGCTCGCACGCTTGCTGCAGGACCCGTACTACCAGCTCCAACCGCCGAAAAGCACAGGGCGGGAAGTGTATGGCAAAGCCTTCGCAAATGAGCTTTTGGCGCAAGCGAAGCAGCAGGGCATGAGTGACGTAGATCTGATCGCTACGGTGACAGCTCTGACAGCGTCGACAATCGCCCAGGCGTACATCCAGCATGTGCTGCCGCATACGAAAGTGGAGGAAGTGATCGTCTCAGGTGGAGGGGCGCATAACCAAACCCTTCTACGGATGCTTCAGGAACAGTTGCCTGAGGGCATGACGGTCATGACGACACAGCAGTTCGGCATGCCCGATGATGCGAAGGAAGCTGTCGCATTTGCCATTCTGGGTCATGAGACACTAATGGGCCGGCCTTCCAATGTTCCGTCTGTGACGGGAGCGAAGAGAGCCGTGCCGTTAGGAAATATTTGCTTTTAATTAGAAAAAACGTAGGGGGTAACGTCGTGAAGAAACGCGTCTTGGCAGGAATGTTCCTATCTTTGTCCCTTGCTCTGTCGGCTTGTTCCGGGGGAGGAAGCGCTCCGTCCGAACAGGCGAAGCCGCAAGATCAGTCGCAACAACAAGAACAGCCGCAAGCTTCAGCAAAAACAGAGCTGATCGTGGCTGCTGAGCAGGAGCCGGTCGGCTTCGATCCGCACAAGGTTCCGGCAGCATCGAGTGTGCGCATCTATTCTCTGCTTTACGACAGCTTGACCAAGCTGGATGAAAACATGAACCTGATTCCGCATCTTGCAGAGAAATGGGAAACGTCCGAGGATGGCAAAACCATTACGGTCTCCCTGGTAAAAGGCGTGAAATTCCAAGACGGCAAGGATCTGACTGCGGAAGACGTGAAATTTTCGTTTGAGCGCATTCTGAACCCGGATACAGGCTCGATCTCCAAATCCTACTTCTCCAGCCTGGAGTCTATCGAAGCAAAAGATCCGACGACTGTTGTGTTCCATCTGAAAAACCCGGACGCTGCCTTTATGGCAAATACAAGCAGTGCCTCCACCTCGATCGTGCCAGCTGGTTCAGGGGATCTGACCACGGATACAGCGGGCAGTGGACCGTATATGCTGGAGAAATATGAGTCAGGCCAATATGTGCTGCTGAAGAAAAACCCGAACTATTTCCGCAGTGATCTCGCGAAGGTAGAAACCATCAAGTTCCAGATCATGAAAGACGAGGCTGAGCGTCTGGCAGCCATTCGTGCAGGCAAAATCGACGTCTCCATGGTTTCTGCTGATTCGGCAACACTCTTGCAAGGTAAGCCAGGTGTAGAAGTAAAAGGCTATCAATCGCTGGAATACAGCTACCTGGGCATCAACGTGAATAAAAAGCCGTTCGACGATCCGAAAGTACGTCAAGCCATCAGCTATGCTGTAGATCGCAATCAGATTGTACAAACGGTCTGGAAGGGCGAAGCTGCCCTGACTGGTCCAATCGCCCCGGCGGTAAAAGGTTGGGCTGTGGACACCAACAGCTATGACACTTACAAGCTCAACGTAGAAAAAGCAAAAGCTTTGCTGGCTGAAGCGGGTTATCCAAACGGCTTCGAGACGCAAATCGATACCGCAGCAACGTACCCTGACATGGTCGAGACTGCACAAGTTCTGCAGCAACAGTTGAAAGCAATCGGCATCAACGCGAAGATCAACCAGCTCGAGTGGGGTAACTACATCGACGTCTGGAAATCCAAAGACGGCAACCTGATGGTCGGACGCAATACATCTGGTGTCGACGCTGACCGCTCCATGCGCTACTTCTTCCATACAGAAGGTTCCGCTAACGTATGGAATTACTCCAACCCGGCTTATGACGAGCTGGTGCAAAACGCTTTGATGGCTGTCGATCAAACAGAACGCAAAGCCATGTACGAAAAGGCACAAAAAATGCTTGTAGAGGAAGATGTTCCAAACCTGTTCCTGGCATCACCGAAAAACTTCTACGCTGTACGCGACAACATCGAGTTTGCACCATCTGCAGCGGGAGAAAGCTTCGCGCTGGTCAGAGCCTCAATCAAGTAACATAATTCATTGTGGCTCCGCCGTATGATCTGGCGGAGCCATGTTTCTAACTGCCCGCCTCCAAGCGAGGTTTGAAAAGAGGGAGGGACATTAGTGGGAGCCTATCTGTTAAAACGACTTGTCAGCCTGATCCCGATCCTGTTTGGAATCTCTGTATTGGTCTTTACCATCCTGCACTTGGTGCCGGGTGACCCTGCCTCGATCATGCTCGGGACCAACGCGACCGAAGAGTCGATTGCAGCCTTGCGTAAAAGCATGGGATTGGACGAGCCGCTCGTCACCCAATATTTGACCTGGGTGGGAGGACTCTTGCAGGGGGACTTCGGCGTATCTGTTCACTCTGGTCAGGAAATTTTGCCGCAAATTATCAAACGCTTCGGCATTACCCTGCAATTGACAGTATTCGCTGTCTTGATCGGATGGCTGGTAGCCATTCCATTTGGGATCATTTCTGCCATTCGTGCGCACTCCAAGACTGATATTGGGGTTCGGGTCGCCACCTTGCTGGGGATTTCCGTGCCGAATTTCGCGATCGGGACACTTTTGCTGCTGGTGACGTCCCTGTATTTCAACTGGTTTCCGCCAATTGACGTCGTCAGCTTCTGGGAGAATCCGGTCGAAGCATTCAAGGTGTTCGTACTTCCGGCGACGACGATGGGGATTGTGGTCGCAGCAGGGGTTATGCGCATGACCCGCTCAGCCTTTTTGGAAACCATGGACAAGGATTTCATCCGCACGGCCAGAGCCAAAGGAAACAGCAAGTGGACTGTCGTCATAGGACATGCGTTCCGCAATTCATCGATTCCGATCGTGACGATCGCCGGTATGCAGATTGGCTACCTTTTGGGCGGTTCCGTCATCGTCGAGCAGCTTTTTTCGATTCCTGGCCTGGGCCAGTACGTACTTGAAGCGATTTACCAGCGTGATTATCCGGTCGTACAGGGAGGCGTGCTCTTTGTCGCCTTGGTCTTTGTTCTGGTCAATCTGCTCATCGACCTGATCTACACCTGGATTGATCCAAGAATCAAGTACTGACACGGGGGGATAAGACATGGGCACTTTTCGTAAACGATTTTGGGCCAATAAAACGGCTGTGGTCTGTTCGATTGTACTTGCTTTGCTTTGTGTGATTGCCGCTTTTGCCCCGGTACTGGCTCCCCATGATCCGACTGAGATGTTTCAGGACAACCGGATGGAAGGAAGCTCGGATACCTTTTTGCTGGGGACGGATCAGTTCGGCCGCGATTTATTGAGCCGGGTTATTTACGGCGCACGGGTTTCTTTGGTCGTCGGGATCTCTGCCGTCATGGTGAGCGTTGTTTTTGGGACCTTGTTCGGCTTGATTGCCGGATATTTCGGCCGCTGGATTGACGGCTTTATCATGCGCGTCATGGATGTCCTGTTCGCATTTCCTGAGATTTTGCTCGCCCTGGCGATTGTGGCAGCACTCGGTCCGGGAACGTTTAATACGATTATGGCGATCGGAATCGTAAACATTCCGATTTTTACGAGAACGGTGAGGGGGGCGGTCCTCTCGATCAAAAACCTCGAATTCGTGGAGAGCGCCCGCGCCATCGGAGCCAGTACACCGCGCATTTTATTCCAAGAGATTTTCCCCAATGTGACGGCACCGCTCCTCGTGCAATCCTCGCTGGCGATCTCGGGCGCGATTTTGACAGAGTCCGCTTTGAGTTTTCTGGGGTTGGGCATTCAACCGCCTGATCCATCGTGGGGCGGCATGATTTCGGAAGCGCGCCGCTACATGGAACTGGCTCCCGGCATGATCATCTGGCCATGTGTTGCCATGACGGTAACGATTCTGTCTTGCAATATGTTCGGGGATGCCGTTCGCGATATTCTGGACCCGCGTCATCGCGGCAAATAAGCAGGAGGGAAGCGAATGGACGAGTTGGCGATTGTCGAGCAAATTGAGAAGAGCCTGGACCAAGGCATCGGGCAGGGGATTTTTCCGGGAGGAGCCGTCTTGCTGCAGCGGGATCGCATGTCGGAGATCGCAGTCTATCGAGGCAAGACAGGAATAGGAGAGCAGGAGCCACTGGTGACGGAGCAGACCCTCTATGATCTGGCTTCCTTGACCAAGGTAGTGGTGACCCTGCCACTGATTCTCTTGAGTGTGCAAAAAGGCAAGTTGTCTTTGACAGACAGCGTCGTGACCCATTTGCCGCAGTTGGGAGAAGGGCATGAAGGCTCGGAAAAGGAAAAGATCAAAATCATTCATCTGCTCACCCACACATCCGGCTTGCCGGCATGGCGACCCTTCTTTGTAAAAGGCTCCGGAAAACGGGAATACCTGCATATGATTGCAGAGGAGCAGATGATCTACAAGCCCGGGGAACAGGTGGTGTACAGCGATCTCGGCTTCATGCTGCTGGGCTTCATTCTGGAGGAAGTCTGGCAAACAGAGCTAAGTGAGCTGGCAAAACAATGGATATTCGAGCCAAGTGGGATGAAGTATACTGGCTATTTGCCGCTGGAACAGCCGGCTTTGCGAGAACTTGCTATCGCCCCCACGGAGGAGGGCAATCCATTCGAACGGAATATGGCCGAGCAGTATATCTGGCAGTTGGAAGCCGTCGAGGACCCGAGAGCAGCCGAGTGGCGCAGGACGCTTGAGCATTTTGCCTGGAGACAGGAGGTCATTCGCGGTCATGTCCATGATTGCAATGCCTACCATGGTCTGGAGGGTGTAAGCGGTCATGCGGGTCTATTTTCCACTCTGACCGATGTGGCTCGCTACATGCGCATCTGGACAGACAAGGATGCACCTGTGCGCATCGATCCCTTGCTGCTGTCATTTGCTGTCCGTGCCCAGACTGGTGCTGTCGCCCCGCGAAGAGCAGTGGGGTGGGAGGCGTCCACGACAGGCGGGACATTGGAACAAGTCGCGCATGGTTGCACCGGCGGGGATCTATTGTCAGAGCAAGCCTTCGGTCACACCGGCTTTACAGGTACCTCCATCTGGTCTGATCCGGTGCGAGGGGCTACTCTCATTACCTTGACCAATCGCGTTCACCCGATCGTCCATACGTCGATGAACACGTGGCGTCGCACGCACCACAACCAGATTTTCAGCGGTATCAAGCCTGTCGGCACATCCTGAGAAAAGGGGGAGCACCCATGACAGCCATGCTACAAATCAGTGATTTACGCACTTCTTTTCTGCAAGCAAAAGAAAAGCTGACGGTCATCGAAGGGGTCAGCCTGTCGGTAGCGCCAGGTGAGACGGTCGGTGTCGTCGGCGAGTCTGGCTGCGGGAAAAGTGTTACCAGCCTGTCCGTGATGCAGCTTTTGGGACGAAATGTACAACTGGAAGGGAGCATCCGTTTTCAAGGAAAAGAGCTCCTCTCGTTGACAGATAAACAGATGGAAGCCATTCGCGGCAATCAGATCGCGATGATCTTTCAGGAGCCGATGACTTCGCTCAATCCGCTCCACACGATCGGCAAGCAGATCAGTGAACCACTTCGCCGTCATATGGGAATGAACCGGCAGCAAGCCAAGGAACGCACGATCCAGCTCCTGAAAGAAGTGGGCATTCCCCGTGCGGAGGATATTATCAACGACTATCCGCATCAGTTGTCCGGCGGTATGAGGCAGCGTGTCATGATCGCCATGGCGATGGCCTGCACACCCAAGCTGCTGATTGCAGATGAACCGACGACGGCTCTGGACGTGACGATACAGGCGCAAATCCTGGAATTGATGAAAAAGGTGCGGGACGAGCATGGCACCTCCATCCTGCTGATTACGCATGACCTGGGTGTGGTAGCAGAGATGTGTCATCGCGTGATTGTCATGTACGCGGGGCAGATCGTCGAAGAGGCAGACGTCAAACAGCTTTTCGATGAGCCCAAACACCCGTATACACGCGGCCTTTTGGGCTCGATGCCGAGTCTGAACACCAATCAGGAGAGATTGGATGCGATACCGGGAGCCGTACCTTTGCTGCAGGAAATGCCCAAGGGCTGCCGATTTGCTCCCCGCTGCTCGGAAGCGATGGAGATTTGCCGCGAGAAAAATCCGGAGCTGTTGAGCATCTCGAATACGCAGACATGCCGCTGCTGGCTGTACAGGGAGGAGGATGCGAAATGACCAAACCCCTGCTGGAAGTAAAGGGACTGACCAAGCATTTTACAAGCAAGCAAGGGCTTTTCGGAAAAGAAAAAGTAGTCCGTGCGGTCGATGGCGTCAGCTTATCCGTCTACCCTGGCGAAACCGTCAGTATTGTGGGGGAATCAGGCTGTGGTAAATCGACGACAGGACGCTGCATCCTACGCCTGATTGAGCCGACGGACGGTGAAATTTGGTTCGAGGGTGAAAATATCCGCAATCTGGATGGCGCTGAGTTGCGTAGGGCACGTCGCGATATGCAGCTGGTTTTTCAGGACCCGTTTGCCTCGCTGAATCCGCGCAAGACGATTGGGCAGATCCTGGAGGACCCGCTGATCGTTCACGGGATCGGCTCGGCAGCTGAACGGCGCAAGCAAGTGGAGGAAATGATCGGTATCGTCGGCTTGTCCAAACAGCAGTTGAACCGGTTTCCGCATGAATTTTCGGGGGGACAACGGCAACGGATCGGAATTGCACGTGCGCTGATTCTGCGTCCCAAGCTGATTATCGCGGATGAGCCGGTCTCCGCACTGGACGTCTCGATCCAGGCGCAGATTCTCAATCTCATGCAGGATTTGCAAAAGGAGTTCAAGCTGACCTATCTGTTCATTTCCCATGATTTGAGCGTAGTACGCCATATCTCGGACCGGGTGGCGGTCATGTACCTGGGGAAAGTGGTGGAGGTAGCAGACAAGAAATCCTTGTACGAAAAACCGACCCACCCCTACACACAGGCCCTTCTCTCCGCCGTTCCGGTACCTGATCCGCACCAGACGACACAGCGCATTATTTTGGAGGGAGACATGCCGAGTCCGGCCAATCCGCCTGCAGGCTGTACGTTTCACCCGCGCTGCCGTCATTGCATGGACATCTGCAAAACTACAGTGCCTCCGCTCAGAGAACAAACAGCCGGCCACTGGGTCTCTTGTCATCTGGAATAACGAGAGCTTGCCGCGAGAATGAGAACAGAGGAGGTTGGAGTGAAGATGATGGAGAACTTGCAAGGTTTGATGACTGAGGAAAAAAATGGTAATACGGCAGATCTGGATTGCTTAAGCTCCAGAGAGATCGTACAAAGAATGAATGATGAGGATAAAAAGGTTCCCCATGCGGTAGAAAATGTGCTGGATGAAGTCGCGAAGGCGGTAGATATCATCGTGGCTTCGCTGGAAAATGAAGGACGGCTCTTTTACTTCGGTGCGGGAACGAGCGGTCGACTGGGAATTCTGGATGCCTCGGAGTGCCCGCCGACCTTTGGGACACCACCGGAACTGGTTCAAGGGGTCATCGCAGGCGGACAGAAAGCCATGATTCGCGCAGTCGAAGGAGCGGAGGATTCCGCAGAGCTGGGGCGAGATGACGTGCGCATACACGGAATTACGGAGAAGGATGTCGTCGTGGGCATCGCCGCCAGCGGGAGAACGCCATATGTGTTGGGAGCGCTCAAGGAAGCGCAGATGATTGGCGCCAAGACGATTGCTGTCTCTTGCAATGATTCAGCGATCATCAATGATGGCGTGGATGTCGCGATTGGCGTAGTGGTAGGTCCCGAGGTATTGACGGGTTCCACCCGCCTGAAGGCAGGCACGGCGCAGAAGCTGGTGCTGAACATGCTCACTACGGCAAGCATGATCCGGCTGGGAAAAGTGTACGGAAATCTGATGGTCAATGTACAGGCGACCAACCAGAAGCTGAGAGAGCGGGTCAAACGGATCATCATGGAAGTGACAGGTGTCAGCTACGGTGAAGCGGAGAAACTTTCCATATTGGCCGATGGGGATGCCAAGACAGCTATTTTGATGCGATTGACGGGGACGAGCAGGGAAGAAGCCATCCGTCTGTTGAAACTAACCAAGGGAAGAATCCGCGAGGCAATCCAGCAGTACAGTTAAGAAAAGGAGAGGAGGATTCCCATGTTGTCAGATGCGATTGTAGCCGAGCTTCGTGCGATTGTCGGGGAAAAGCATTGCATGGACCGGCAGGAAGCGCTGGTTGCGTATTCCTATGATGCGACGCCGATGCAGCAGGCACTTCCCGATGTCGTCGTGATGCCTGCGAGCACGGCTGAAGTGCAAAAGGTCATGCAGCTGGCATCCCGTCATCAAATTCCGATCGTGACGCGCGGCGCTGGCTCCAATCTGTGCGGCGGGACCATCCCGGTCGGCGGTGGCATCGTTATGAGCTTGCATCGGATGAACCAAATCGTTGAAATCGATGAGCAAAACCTGACCATCACGGTGCAGCCGGGCGTACGCACGGTTGATATCCATCAGGCGGTGGAAGCGAAAGGCTTGTTTTACCCGCCCGACCCGGGAAGCATGGTCATCTCCACGATCGGAGGCAATATCGCGCTCAACTCCGGAGGGCTGCGCGGCTTGAAATACGGGACAACAAAGGATTACGTACTCGGTCTGGAAGCTGTCTTGCCCAATGGAGAGGTCATCCGCACAGGCGGCAAGCTGATGAAAGACGTGGCGGGATACGATCTGACCAAGCTCTTGGTAGGCAGCGAAGGAACATTGGCGATCATCACGGAAGCGATTCTCAAGCTGATTCCGAAGCCGACTACCCAGCGCGTCATGCTGGCGATGTACGCGGATATGGAGCAGGCAGCACGCTCCGTGTCTGACATTATCGCCAACCGGATCATACCCGGGACACTGGAGTTTTTGGATCAGGGAACGATCCGCGTCGTGGAGGACTTCAAAAAGATTGGTCTGCCGACGGATGTAGCGGCGATCCTTCTGATCGGGCAGGACGGTGAAGCGGAAATCGTGGATCGGGACATGGAGCGGATTTCTGCAATCTGCCAAAAGAATCAGGCGGTTCAGATCAAGGTAGCGAATACAGACGAGGAAGCTGACGAAGTGATGACAGCTAGAAGGAGCGCCTTGGCGGCTCTGTCGCGAATGCGCCCGACGACCATTTTGGAGGATGCGACTGTACCTCGTGCCCAGATCGCCCCGATGGTCGCAGCGATTCAGGAAATCTCGGATCGATTTGGTCTTGATATCTGTACGTTTGGACATGCAGGGGACGGCAACCTGCATCCTACCTGTATGACGGATGCCCGCAATCATGATGAAATCGAGCGGGTGGAGCAGGCTTTTGAAGAGATTTTCGCCGCCGCGATCGACTTGGGCGGCACCATCACGGGAGAACACGGGGTCGGCATCGTCAAAGCGCCGTATCTGGAGTGGAAGGTGGGCGCTGCCGGAATGGAAGTGATGAAAGGCATCAAGCGAGCCTTTGATCCGCATAATCTGCTGAATCCTGGCAAGATGTTCGCCAAGGAATCCCGGAACAGAGTGGTGGTCAACCGTGCTTAAAGAAGCATTGCAAAATAAGCTCGACTATGAAGAACTAGCGAACTGTATGCGCTGTGGCTTTTGTCAACCGGCATGTCCGACTTTTCGCGAGACAGGCTACGAGGCAGCTTCCCCGCGCGGACGCATCGCCTTGATGAAAGCAGTGACGGACGGCGTCATGGAGCCGGATCAGGATTTTGTCGATCAGATGAATCTCTGTCTGGGCTGCCGTGCCTGCGAACCCGTCTGTCCGGCAGGCGTCCCCTATGGACAACTGATCGAGCAGACGCGAGAGGCGATCGAACAAGTGCAGGAGCATCCCTGGTATGTTCGCCTGGTGCGCAAGACTGCGTTTACCCATCTATTTCCACATCAGCGCAGGCTGAACCGGCTTGGAGGGCTGCTTGGCTTTTACCAGCGTTCCGGCCTGCAAACCGCAGTTCGCAAGCTTGGGATGATGAAAATCCTGCCGAAACAACTGCAGGAGATGGAAGCCATCATGCCGGATGCTTCTGCGAAAAGCCTGACGGATCGCCTCGGGGCGACTGTCATCCCCGCCGTCGGGGAGCGCAAGCGACGTGTCGGCATGTTTCACGGCTGCATCATGGATGTGCTGTTTCAAGAGACCAATGTCAATACAGTCCGGTTGTTGGCAGAATCCGGGTGCGAAGTAGTCATCGCCACAGGCCAGGTCTGCTGCGGTGCGCTACACGCCCACAGCGGAGAACGTGAAACAGCGAAAAGCTTGGCGCGTCAGAACATCGCGGCTTTCCAAAAAGCCGAGGTGGATCTGATTATCTCCAATGCCGGCGGATGTGGTGCGTTGCTGCAGGAATATGATCACCTTCTGCACGACGATCCCGAATGGCAGGAGCAGGCCAAATGGTTCGCAGGTCGGGTCAAGGACATCAGCGAAGTATTGGCAATGTCCGTACAGCCGGAGGCGTGGAATGCCCTGCCGCAGCGCGTCACGTACCAAAGCTCCTGTCATCTACGCAATGGCATGAAGGTGACAAAAGAGCCAGTCAACCTTCTGCAAGCGATCCCGGGTGCGACCTACGTGCCTTTGAAAGAAGGCGATCGCTGCTGCGGTTCCGCGGGAATCTACAATCTGGTACAGCCGGAGATGTCGGGCAGTCTGCTGGATGAAAAAATGGGTCATGTAGCTTCGACTCAGGCCGACATTCTCGTTACCTCGAACCCTGGCTGTCTGCTGCAGATGAAAGCAGGCATCAAGCGGGCAGGGCTGGAGGATCGGATGGAAGCGGTTCATCTGGTCGACCTGCTGGCCCGTGTGCAGAAAAAAGAAGCCAATTGAAAAAAGCCCTGATCGTACCCTCGTGCAATCACGAGATCCGATCGGGGCTCTTTACTTTTATGGATCTTACATTCCTTGTCTCGCCTCATGATAGATGTCTAGAGCTGCCTGGACAGCCCGCCCCAAGCGGATTTCTGCCCCGTGCCGCTGCAACACGGCTTCCAATGCTCCCAGCAGATGCAGGATATTCTTCTTACGGCAGCTGTAGCCCATCGTGCCGACCCGCCAGATTTTTCCCTTGAGAGGACCAAAGGAGCTGGCGATCTCGATGTGAAAATCATTGAGCAGCATGGACCGGACAGACTCGCCATCGATTTCTTCGGGAATCAGGATGCAGGTGACGATCGATAGTTTGCAAGCGGGATTTCCGTACAGTGTTAGTCCCATGGCGTCGAGTCCCCGCACCAAAGCTAGTTCATGAAGGCGGTGGCGGGCAAATCGCTCCTCAAGCCCTTCCTCCAGCACAATCCGTACCCCTTCGTGCAAGGCGTACAGCATGGTCGTCGCTTCTGTGTGGTGGTTGAGCCGCGTGGGACTCCAGTAATCGATCAACTGGCTGAGGTCGAAGTAATTGCTGCGGATCATCCGCTCTTGTCTGATAGACGGAGTATGCGGTTCTACCAAACCCCGCTCGATTTTCTTTCGCTGGCGCAAAATTGTCTCTACCCGTTTATTGAAGGTAATCGGCGCCATTCCAGAAGGGATCGACAAGCATTTTTGCGTTCCGCCGATGCAAGCGTCGATTTTCCAGTCATCCACCTCGACTGGCGTCCCTCCGATGGTGGCGACAGCATCGACGACGAACAGGACATCCTGATCGCGGCAGGCTTCCCCGATTGCTTGGAGCGGCTGTATTCGTCCCGTCGAGGTTTCGCCATGCACCATGGCCACGATTTTGGGACGGATGCGCCTGATCTCTTCTATCACCTGCTCCGGATTAAAGACCTCTCCCCATTCCGTCTCCATCATAGCCACCTGGGCGCCGTACCGATCCGCGATTTCCACCAACAGATGTCCGAAGCGTCCATAGATCGGCACCAACACCAGATCACCAGGTTCAATCAGGCTGCACAAGACCGCTTCGATGCCAGCTCGCGAGGTTCCATCGATAGGAAAGCACCATTCGTTTTTGGTCTGAAAAAGCTCTCTGAGCATCTGCATGGTTTGATTCATGATGTGTGTAAATTCGGGATCGAATTGGCCGAGAATCGGAGTGCTCATCGCGCGCAAGACCCTCGGCTCCGCCTCGACGGGGCCAGGTGTCATGATGGTGCGCAGTGAGGGCGAAAGTTCTTTGAACATGTATAACACCCCTTCGATTTTGTATCCGATAACAGGAATATTAGGAATGATTTACACACAACCTCACAATCTCCTTCAAAAAGGGGAATAGATTTTTCATATTCTTTCAATAAATATGAACATGTTTAATTTAGTTTTAAAATTCTAAAACCACGGTTTTGTTACAAATTCGTGATATATTTAAAACCTCCCTAATTCTTCACTTGTGTCAGCGGCCTTCTTGCAGTTTTACATCATGGATAGTGAGGTGTCAGGATGAAACGATTTGGTTTAGCAATTCAAATTGTCGTTGGTCTCATTCTGGGTATTCTCGTGGGTGCTATTTTCTATGGCAACCCGGCCGTGTCTACCTATTTGCAGCCGATCGGCGATATTTTTCTTCGCCTGATTAAAATGATTGTAGTTCCGATCGTCATCTCCACATTGATTGTGGGAGTAGCGGGCGTGGGGGACATTAAAAAGCTGGGGAAAATTGGCGGTAAAACCATTCTCTACTTTGAAATCGTTACCACGATTGCGATTGTGGTTGGTTTGTTCGCAGCCAATGTGTTCCAGCCTGGTGTGGGCGTAGATATGTCGAGTCTGCAAAAAACAGATATCCATAGTTACGTTGAAACAGCGGAAACGTCTCAAAGCCATGGGTTTGTGGAGACATTCGTCAACATCGTTCCTAAGAACATATTTGATGCGATTGTACGTGGCGACATGCTGGCGATCATTTTCTTCTCGGTCCTCTTTGGATTGGGGATTGCCGCAGTAGGGGAGAGAGGCAAACCGGTGCTTTCATTCTTCCAGGGTGTGGCGGATGCCATGTTCTGGGTCGTAAATACGATCATGAAATTCGCACCATTTGGGGTGTTCGCGCTCATTGGAGTAACCGTTTCCAAATTTGGTCTGAGTTCCCTCGTTCCATTGGGCAAACTGGTTATTCTCGTTCACCTCGCGATGATCTTCTTTATTCTGGTGGTGTTGGGCATTATTGCTCGAATCAGCGGAATTCGCATCACGCAGATCATCCGTATTTTGAAGGACGAGCTATTGCTTGCCTACTCAACTTCCAGCTCTGAGACCGTTTTACCAAAAATCATGGAAAAAATGGAGAAGCTGGGTTGTCCGAAGGCGATTGCTTCGTTCGTCATTCCGACTGGGTACTCATTCAATCTGGATGGTTCCACACTGTATCAAGCACTGGCAGCATTGTTCATCGCGCAAATGTACGGCATCCACATGCCAATCAGCGCACAGATTACCTTGATGCTCGTCTTGATGGTGACTTCCAAAGGGATTGCTGGTGTACCGGGCGTATCGTTCGTCGTTCTTCTGGCGACACTCGGTTCGGTGGGAATTCCACTCGAAGGACTTGCCTTTATCGCGGGTGTTGACCGTCTGATGGACATGGCTCGTACCGTGGTAAACGTAGTCGGAAACTCTCTGGCTGCCGTCGTCATCTCCCGTTGGGAAGGACAGTTCGATACAGCCAAGGCCAAGAAGTATCTCAGTGAAGTTACAGGGAAAGCTGCATGACACAATGTAGATCATAAAAGAGGGCGTGTTTGGGCTTGAAAAGCTCAAACGCGCCTTTTTTGGTTCACCTGATGAAGAAAAAGCCGGCAATTCCGCCGGCTTTTCGCACTTATTTCTTCGGGTCGTAATAGATCCCCAGCTCCTGCCAGGATTCTTCCATCTCATTCAACAAATTTGTGGCTACATCCGCATGCTTGAGCGACATTGAGCGCAGGATGGCGGTCAGCAAAGAGATGGGCGCGACGAAGGAATCCATATGCGACGCGATTCCTGTAGGAGTGAACAAAACCTCATCGGCGTATTGGCAGAGCGGGGAGGAGGGGTAGTCGGTGATGACGACGATCCGCGCTCCTCTTTTTTTTCCTGCCGCCAGACAATCTACGATAAATCGCGTGTACCGCGCAAAGCCGATTCCCACGAGCACATCCCCGGGATCAAGCCGCAGGATGCGGTCTACCGTGCGTGGCTCGCCGCTGAAGAGATACGTCTCTTTGTTCAACAGATTCAGGTAAAAGTCGAAAAACATTCCAAGCGACAAGGAGCCGCGGGAACTCGCGATGCCGATGCGTTTGGCTGTCAAAAGCATCTGTACGACCCGCTCCAGGGCGTTCAGATCGATCCGCTCCATCATTAGCGCCAGATTGTTCATATCTTCCTCAAAATGCTGCAGGACCGTTTGCTGCTCAGCCTTGGTCGCATTTCGCGAGAGCTGGAAGCGTTCGCCCGTAGTCAGGCGGGAGCGGACCAGCTCCTGTAGCTCGCGGGAAAGGGCAGGAAAGCCGGAATAGCCAATAAACGTGGCGAATCTAGTGATTGTGGATTCGCTTACGGTAGCTTCCCGCGCCATTTCCGCGACATTATAAAAGGCCGCAGACTCTGGATCTCGCAGGATGAGGTCCGCGATTGACTGCTGCGACGGACTCATCTGGGGGTAGAGCTGGGAGATTTTCAAAAGTACGGTAGGGCCTTGGCTCAAACGTGATCACCTCATATACAATCCAACAATTGCTGGGTTAAGTATACGATAGGATGCTATCGGAGACAATCATCAGCCATCCCTTATTCCAATGGATCTTTTTTTAGTGCAGCCATGCTTTTTTCAAAGGCGTCGAGGGTCGCATTGATTTCAGCTGGTCCGTGCGCAGCCGACATCGAGAAGCGATTCAGTGGCTTGGAATAGACGCCGTTTTCCATCAACAGATAGTCCAGAGCAAGACGAAGCTGGTTGCGGTTTGCCCCGAGATCGCGGTAGTGATGGACAGCTTCCTGCGTCGTCAACACGTTGAAGATCGTACCAGTTCCGATGGTTTGCAGCGGCAGGCCGTACTCCTTCGCCAATTCGTCAATGCCTGTGCGCAGTTCCAGTGTGCGCTGGACGATTTGATCGAAGTTGCCTGGCTGTTTCAGATAGCGAATCGTCGCCAATCCAGTCGCTATAGACAGTGGATTTCCATTAAAGGTCCCGCTGTGGAAGACAACCTCGCTCTTTTTATGGGAGCGCAAAGGAGAGGCCAGCTCCATGATCGAGCGCTTTCCTCCCACGATGCCGATTGGGAAGCCGCCGCCGACCACTTTTCCCAGCGCTGTCAGATCAGGCTCTACGCCGTAATAAGTTTGTGCGCCGCCGACCTCGATGCGGAAGCCGGTTTTCACCTCGTCAAAAATGAGAATGATGCCCAATTGTGTGGTCAATTCGCGCAAGTTTTTCATAAACTGCGGATCTGCCTCGATATAGCCAGAAAGCATAGGTTCCATGATGACCGCAGCGATCTGGTCTGCTTTTTGGGTGAGAATGTGCTCGCACGCATCCCAGTCATTGAATGGCAGAATGACGCTGTGTTCACGATAGTAGTCCGGGGTTCCGAGGGATTCCGGTACAGCTTGCGGAGCGCTTGCCTCGCCTGCTGCTCCCATCTCTGGGTTCACGCTTTGCAGGACGTGATCATGTGCCCCGTGATAATGGCCTTCAAATTTTGCGACATGGCTTCTGCCGGTTGCAGCCAGCGCCAGGCGCAGGGCGAACAAGGTAGCCTCCAGTCCAGAGTTGGTGAAGCGGATTTGATCGAAGCTCGGGAACAATGCGATCAGTTCTTCGGCCATGTCCAATTCGAGCGGATGTGTGGCACCGAAGCTACTCGTCCCTTGCTCGTCCCAGACGCGCTGGACGGCTGCCATAATTTCCGGATGATTATGACCGAGCATCAGTGCCCCGTAAGAGAGAAGATAGTCCACGTAGGCATGACCATCTACATCGTGTAGAGTCGCACCTTTTGCTTTTTCAAAAATGATGGGAAACGGTGCAAAATAGCGAAGATTCCCGTTCACGCCTCCAGACATGGTATGTTGGGCTTGTTCAAAAAAAGCGGCGGATTTTGGAAGGTTCGATAGAAAGGCTGTCTGTAGCGATGAAATTTTCATTTCATTACCTCCTTTTTGTGAAATTATTATTGCATGAAAGCGTTTCTTTTGCAATAATCACTTCAAGGGCATGAATTTTTTGAACAGGAGGAATGTTATGAAGACGAGATTTGCCTTTTATATTTTAGCTGCTACCATATTGGGCGCAATATTTGGTCACTTCTTTCCAGAGCTCGGAAAAGATATCAAGATTTTGGGTGATGCATTTATCCGTCTGCTCAAGATGATCGTGATTCCTGTCATCGTTACGACGCTACTGGTAGGAATAGCGGGGATTGGCGACATCAAGCGGATGGGCCGGATTGGAATCAAAACGGTGGTCTGGTTTGAATTCATTACGACCCTCATCCTTTTTATTGGACTAGCTATTGCCAACCTGGTGCAGCCGGGCAAGGGAATTGATCTGGGCAATCTCCCGCAGGCTGATATTTCCAACATTTCAGCGAATACCTCCAAAGTGCTGGATGGAAGTACCTTGCTGCTCAACATTATCCCCACGAATATCATTGATGTCATGGCAAAAAATGATCTTCTCGCCGTCATCTTCTTCTGTATTATGTTCGGGATTGCCCTGGTCAAGCTGGGCAACGAAGCAAAACCGTTTGTCTCGATCATTGAGATCGCCTCGAAAGCTTCCTTTCAATTAGTAAACACGGTCATGCTGGCTGCCCCCATCGGCGTATTCGCCCTCATGTCTGCCACGATTGGCACGTATGGAATCGGACTGATTATTCCGCTCTTGAAACTGATTGGTACCGCTTACTTGGGACTGGCTGTCGTCGTGTTTGGTTTGTTTACCGTGATCGCGTTCATGCTGCGGGTACCGCTAAAAGAGATCTACAAAATGGTTTGGGACCTGATGATCGTAGGAGCGTCGACCGGGAGTACGGAAACAGTCGTTCCGCAGCTCATGCAACGTCTGGAAAAATACGGGGTGCCTAAGTACATCACCTCATTCGTCATCCCTGCTGGAATGCCTTTGAATTCTGATGGAACGACGCTTTACCTGACGATTGCAGGACCTTTTATTGCACAGGCATTCGGCATTGACATGACCTGGTCGCAGCAACTCATGATGGTCCTGTTCTTCATTGTCACCAGTAAGGGCGTCGCCGCTGTTCCGTCCTCCTCGATGGTAATCCTGCTCGCGACGGTTACGGCTGTCGGCTTGCCGCCGGAAGGAGTCGCCTTGATCATCGGAATCGACCGTATTATCGATATGGCTCGTACAGCGGTCAATGTGTTTGGACATGTCTTCTCGTGTATCGCGGTAGCCAAGTGGGAAGGCGTCTTTCGCAAAGAGCCGCAGCAGCTTGAAGAGCGGGTTGCCGGTTAGGCTGAAAAAAGGACAGTACATATCTGATAAAACGGAGATGTATTGTCCTTATTTATTTGAATAAAGACATCTTGGATTTGGGCAGTCGAGTATCTCGTTTCTTCTTCTTGACTTGCGTTACCGGAGATGATAATTTTTCTTCACAGAAATTTGCAGCGGACATTGTCATTTCCATGAATGGAGTCAATCGATATGATAAGCAGGTTCATGAATGAACGAAGGCAGATCGTGCAACTTCACCCTGCACATATTTTGACCTTTGGTTTTTTAGGTTTAATTACAATCGGCACTCTTTTATTCATGTTGCCTATAGCAACACAAGATCGGCATCACTTGTCTTTTATCGATGCACTCTTTGAAGCGACATCTGCTGTTTGTGTAACGGGACTTGCAGTGGTTGATACAGGTACTACCTTTACTTTATTTGGACAGATCGTTTTGCTTGTCCTTGTTCAATTGGGCGGCTGGGGTTTCATGACTAGCAGCATTTTGATGTTCCTGATGTTAGGAAAAAGAATCGGCTTAAAAGAGAGAATTTTGCTAAAGGAATCAGTTAATTATGGTTCTCTCCAAGGATTGATCAAATTAGTTCAATCCATCATTGCCATTACATTAATTGTGGAGCTGATCGGAGCTGTCATATTATCCATTCGCTGGTCATTCGAAATGCCTTGGTCAAAAGCGATTTACTACGGTATCTTTCATTCGGTTTCAGCTTTCAACAATGCCGGGTTTAGCTTGGAACTAGATAACCTGAGCAAGTGGGTAGGAGATCCTGTCGTCAACATCATGATTACACTGCTATTCATAGTAGGCGGCATCGGATTCACTGTCATCTTAGACATATTTGGAAAAAAATCGTTTAAAAAACTCTCCCTACATACGAAAATCACTATCATTGTCAGCATTTTTCTTAACACAATCAGCATGTTCATCATTTTATTTTTGGAATTTGACAACCCCGCAACTTTAGGTTCTTTGTCCAATAGTGACAAAATGTGGGCAGCTTATTTTCAAGGCGTGGTACCCCGGACGGCCGGTTTTAACACAATAGATATTGCTCAAATGACACCAAGTTCTCTCGTCTATATGATCGGATTAATGTTTATTGGAGCTGGTTCAGGTTCAACTGCAGGAGGGATAAAAGTTACGACTGCAGCACTTCTCTTCCTTGCGCTTTGGGCTGTTATTACAAATAAACAGGATGTGAATGTGTTCAATAGAAGAATCCCACAAGAACTTATTAATCGAGCATTGTCGATTGCAATCTCGGGAATTCTCTTTATCTTTACGATTTTCTTCCTGTTGACGATCACTGAAAAAGGGGCTGAACTAACCAAAATTCTGTTCGAAACCGTATCTGCATTTGGTACGGTAGGGATGAGCGCAGGATTAACGGGTGAGCTTACCCCGGTAGGACGAATCCTCATTACTGTGATGATGTTCATTGGAAGATTGGGTCCATTAACAATGGCATTTGCCCTTATGTTTCATACAAAAAAGAATAGTCACGTTCGTTATGCAGAAGAGAAAATTTTGATCGGGTAAAATTTATACGCAGGAAAGCTTTTGCCCAATCGCGAATGGAGGGAGGGGTAAAAACGGATGGATTCGGAGGATGACCTATGAGCGAAAAAACGTATCGTGTCGGCATCATTGGCGCAGGGGTGATGGGGGATCGAATGATTCAAGCGATTGCGAACCACCCCAGATATCAGGTGGCGGCTATCAGCGACGTATCGGTGGAGCGGGCCAAGGAAGCGGCCAATCAGGCGGGAGATGCTGCCTGGTATACAGATTATCGGGACATGCTGGATGGACAGGACATCGATGTGGTCTATCTGGCTGTGCCACCCAAATTTCATCATCCAATTGCATTAGAGGTCTTGGCGCGCAAAAAGCATCTTCTGTGTGAAAAGCCTTTGGCAAATTCATTGGCAGAGGCGCAAGAAATGCTGGCAGCGGCAGAAACGGCTGGAGTCGTCCATGCGATGCACTTCCCAATGTACTATCAAACCGTATTGCCGCAGATGATGGCACAGCTGCCAGAGCTGGGGACGATTCGCCGCATTGATATTCTCACCCACTTCCACCAATGGCCTCGCCCTTGGCAGCAGGTGGCATGGCTGGCGGGACGGGAGCAGGGCGGTTTCATCCGAGAAGTCCTGCCTCATTTCGTCCATCTCACTTATGAGCTGTTTGGAGAGGTGCAGGTGATTCGTACGAATGTGGATTACCCGGATGATCCCGATGCATGTGAGGTTGGTGTATCAGCCTATCTGGAATGCAGCGACGGAACGCCAATCACCGTCAATGGCTTGGCAGGCATCGCCCACCAGGAACACCTCGATTACCGCATTTACGGGACAAAGGGGACGTTGAGCCTGGTAAACTGGACGAACCTTCACTTCGGAAAAGAGGGAGAAGTACCCCAGCCCGTCACGATTCCTCTCAATGAGCGCCTGATTCAGCTTTTGGACGAAATGGCAAAGAAGATGAACGGAGAAGACGCGAGACTCGTTACCTTCGAGACGGGTGTAAAAGTGCAAAAGGTGCTGGAGGATTTGCTTGGAAATGCTTAATAAAAAGAATGAGAGTGCGTCATGCACTCTCATTTAGAGTGTCGAGAATGCAGCTGTAGGGGGGAGAAGCATGTTTTCGATCTGTGCTCCGGTCTACGTCCTGCAAGGATGTGAAACTGTCCGCTCCACAGCGATCCCGGGGAAAGCGCAAAACGGCGCGCAGCTCCGGGGTCTAATCATGGATTGCGCTTCTGTCTCCCCGGGCTTCGCTGTTCCGCTAGGATGGACTCCGCTAGTCGCTCCGCCTGGAAACATGCTTCTCCTCCGAAACAGCAGTTTTTCAACAGGCTGAATGAGGTTGGAACAAAAAAGAAAAAGCCCCCTCGCAGGAGACTGCTGCAAAAGTAGTGTTTTTGGAAAAACCAAAGATTTTAGGGGGTACAAATATGTCTCTCTAAACGCGAAACGAGCCTTAGATGCGATTCTAGAGGCTCGTTTTTCTTTGCCCGATTTGTTGTTTTGAAAAAAGTGGACTTTTGCAGGGCTCTCTCGCAGGGAGCAAATGTGTGTTCGACAACCACATTTTACCGCAATGGCGAGGGGGAACGAAAGATGAGCGCAGTAAAACAATTGACCCTGCTTCCAGAGATAGACAGACCGGCAACGGAGGAACGGGTTAAAGAAGCCCTGGATCTGGCTCGCATGTTCATCCAGATGGGCTTCCATCCAGGAATTGAAGCAAGCACGACAGCTGGATACTCCCTCGTTCCACCGCCGCAAACGAACGCTTTCCACAGCAGCACAGAAAGCACAGCCATCAAGAATGTGGATATAGAGAGGGGACGAAAGGAACACGTAGAGAGAGTCATAGGGGCAGTACAACGGTTGAGTAAGCGGCAACGAGAGTTGATCATGTTCCGCTGGTTCAGCGATGAGGACTGGACAGATGTGGAGACCTATACCGAGTTTAACCTGTCTCCAGCGACATATTACCGTCACCGAGCAGATACCTTTTACAAGCTGGCCTTTGCGTTACGACTTCATGTATATGTGGAAGATGCGGAGAGTGATAGACTTTTGATAGGAAAGTGAGTCAGTTTTGATAGACATATGAGTCACATTTTGAATTAAGCAGGGTTATGATTATATCATCAGCATAAAAGGAACGAGCCATCCGGGTAACTGGATGGTTTTTTGTATGAGGTGAAAACAATGAAGTTGGTCAAGAACTATGCCTACGACCGCAGACGGCAAGCTAGTTGACTGGGAAGACTGCGTGCAGGCATACAGGGAAAAAGAAAAGCGTATGTGGTACCGTAAACAGCAGATGGCACGCAAAGGGATCGATTGCTAGAGAAAATAAATCAAGATCACCTACTGTCTAATGTTCATAAAACCCACTACCCTAATTTTGGAAGACTAAGAGTTTTAATGATTTTCATCAGTAAGCATGTTTGTTAGGAGTATGGCCGCGATTAAAGATAGTATTAACTCAAGTGTATTATTTGTATAAGTATTTTCGAAAGAAAACAAATTTGCTGTAAAACGTATAATAAAAGTAAATAGTAACACCAAAAATAGCTTTAGTAGTTTTAAATTCAATTGAATCGCCTCCTTGAGTGAATAATATTATTTTTTTTTGTTAAAAAAGTACCTTATTTTATAAATGTAACTTTTTTGTAAATAATTGGTAGAAATCGTAAGCTAATATACTGATTTTGTGTCAAATATAACAAGTTTTGGGAGTTAATGAAAGTGAAGAAAAGTTTACTTTTTCTGTTTTCTTTGTTGCTAGTACTCACAATCAGTGTCAATCCATCATTTGCAGAAAAGAATGATTTTAGATTAACTAGTAATGTAACTGAATTTGTCAACTTCATTGAAAATGATGGGAAAATTGCGTTTATCAATCAAGAAGATGCAGATTTATCAAGTTTGAGGAAGGAAATCCCAATAGGTCTTGTTGTAGAGGATACTGAAACTTCCGCTTTAAGCAAACGAAACAAAGAAGAGAAATACGCATACTTTGGAGCATTCAAGGATAATGAAGATGAGATTGTACCAGTCTATAACTTCAGATAGTGATTTATCTGAAAAACAATTAAAAAAAATTGGAAACGATATTTTATCTGAATATCAAGAAAAAAGTCCCGATGATATTGAAAAAATATCTTCGGATGCTAAAAATTCAATAATGGCTCCGAATCTCCAGTATTACCCAACAAGTAGAGTACTAAAATCTGGGTGTCTAACAGCGGAAAAGATTTTTGGTATACAGAATATAGGGCTTACATCGGTGGAAAAACCACTAAAATTGATTATTTTTATTTAAGAGCTGACCATAAAAGCAAAACTTCTCAGGACATTACAGGGTTTCAATCTGAATGGTGGCCTTATAGTAAATTCAAGGATCGAATGGATTTCCTAGATCCAATGCCGCTTTCAAAAAGCAGAACCGAAGAGGTGAGTATATCGATTCCATTAGGAATTACTTGGACTACCAGCATTAATAGTAATGTAAGGGTAGATAGTACTTTTAATCCAGAGAAGGATCGTGCCGAATGGTACGTTACTAATCCGGCGCCAATTGGGTGGTATAGATCGCCAATGCCAGAATTTCAATTTACTCAAGGTACCCATATCGAGGCGGAGAGATCAATGGAAGGCTTCGCGGTGAATGTACGATATAATATCTGGAAAGGTGATGCGGATAATATCGATACACCACCATGGAGGTGGTGGGACGATAGGTATACTATACAATGAATAATGACGATTTGTGGTTCCAAGATTAATCTAGTACAAGCACCCTTGTGGTGCTTTTTCTTTTGTAAATAACTTAACAATGGTGGTGGTGATTATGTAGTGCGTTAGTTCCTAGAGTCAGACACAAACGAGGTTTCCTATGAGGAGCAAATTCTCTGGTGATCGGATGTGTTAGTAAAGATTTTTCGACCTTCCGACCGACTCAAAATTCGGAAAGATCAAAGCTAGCCAGGATGCAAAGCGACTGCTCAAGAAGTTGTCACTTGTAGAGGCTGACTATTTGTTGAAGATTGCTGCGAATGAGCTGACTAAATGGACATACGGAAAATTGAAATCTCAAAAAGCAACCCTGCGCCGTATAATCCACGGATTGATTTGCAACCTGGAGATCCATATTACGAAAAGCTGAAACGCTCTATCGAGGAATTTGGCTACGTGGAGCCGATCGTTTGGAATATTCAAACAGGAAACCTCGTAGGCGGACATCAGCGATACAAGATTCTTGTCGATGAACAGGGAGCCATTGAGGTGGAGGTATCAGTAGTCGATCTGGATGAAACTCGGGAAAAGGCACTTAATCTGGCACTGAATAAAATTAGTGGGGATTGGGATGAGGAAAAGCTCGCTCAGGTACTGGCTGACCTGCATGAGAGTGAATTGAATATTTCGCTGTCTGGTTTTGACGATCAGGAAGTTACCGAGCTGCTTAGCGAATACTTGGACATCCAGGTGGAAGAGCCAGTCGTTGACGATGATTTCGACGTTGAGCGTGCTCTGGATGAGATTCACGAGCCCGATACGAAGCCGGGGGATATCTGGCGGCTGGGAAGGCATCTGCTAATGTGCGGGGACTCAACGAACCAAGACGATGTTAAAACCCTTATGGGTAGAGAAAAGGCAGCGCTGGTCGTCACCGATCCCCCGTATAACGTTGCTTTCAAAAGTGACTCAGCCGAACTGGCTGCAGATGGCCGGGAACGCATCTTGAATGACGACATGCCCAGCTGAATGAGAGTGCGTCATGCACTCTCATTCTTTTCGATATAACTATATTATTGATGAAAAGCACAGGACTGCGAGGGAGAATCAGGTTTCCGGTCGCAGCCCATTGCGTAGTCCCACCCAGCGGAGCGACGATTGGCGGGAAAAAGAATCGCAACCCTGCGTTCCCTTCGTAGCGTTGGCTGCTTTTGCGATTCCCCGCCAAGCGTTGCGGAGCGGACAGTCTAATCATCCTTGCGGACGAAGAACGGGGCAAAGATCGGGAACCTGATTCTCCCCACTACAGCCGCGATACTCACCCCACTAAGCTACTGCAACAGCTTGCTCTGCATCAAAAAATCAATAAACGTTCGCATAATCCCATGAAACGGAGTATCCTTCAGATAGATCAGTTCAAAATTACGATTGATCTGCGGCAGGTTCAATACCTCCACCTCGTGCAGCTCACCACTCGCCAAATCCTTTTGGATGGAAAAACGCGGGACGAAGGCAATGCCGAGCTTTTGCTTGACCATGCGCTTCACAACCTCGATATTGTCTACTTCCATGACGACCCGGTTCTTCAACTGGTAATGCGTAAACGCGCTGTCGATCAGCTTCCAGTCCAGGGAGCCACGGTTGAACAGGATCAATCGCTCGCGAGCCACATCTTCTATCGTAACTTGTTGTCGCGAAGAAAAGCCGTGTTCTGGATAGATCGCCAGCACCATCTGATCTGACATCAATTGAATTTGATTGATTTGGGGGTGAGTCACGGCTCTGGCAATGCCAAATGAGACTTCGTGATTGAGCACCATGTCCAACACCTGATGGGAGTGCCCAGTCAAGATCGTCAGCTTGACCTTGGGATATAGCTTCTGAAATTGCTCCACGAGATCAGGCAGGATGTAAAAGGCAGCGACAAACACTGTCGCGATCGTCAATTCGCCTTCGATGTCCCCGTACGAGCGTTGGATCGCTTGTTGACCCTCTTGGAGGGAATGGAGAATGCTTTTGGCATAGGGCAGGAAGATCTCGCCTTCCTTTGTCAGGCAGATCATATGACCAGACCGTTGAAACAGCTTGCAGTCTAGGGAGCTTTCCAGCGCTTTGATCCGCATGCTCACGGTTGGCTGGGAGAGGTACAAGAGTTCTGCTGTCTTGCTGAAGCTTCCGGTCAACGAGACGAATATAAAAGCTTCGATTTGCTCCATGTTCATAGGATGTGCGCTCCATTATGTGAATTTTTTATTATAGATATGGTAATCTTTTATTTGCTTTCTTTATTAAAATACATTACCTTACAACTTAATAAGTGGCAATGTATCTAAAAATTCTGATCAAGAGGATGGCGATCTATGAACATCATCGACCTTCATTGTGACGCCTTGTTAAAACTTTGGTACGCGGACGGGAAATTATCCTATGAAAATGCGGAAGAGCTGGACACGAATAAGCAGCGTTTGCAGCAGGGGGACGTAAAGGTACAGTCGTACGCGATCTTTACCCCAGCAAAAATGAAGGCAGAGCAACGCTTCCAATGTGCACTGGATCAGATCGACTATTTTTATACCGAAGTGTTGGCGAAAAATCCGGAGATGAAGCAAATCAAGGAATGGAGCGATTTTGACCATTTGCAAGATGGGGAAATCGGAGCCATGCTGACGCTGGAGGGAGTAGAGCCGATCGGCAATGATCTCGGAAAGCTGCGTCTCTTCTATCAATTAGGAGTTCGTTCTGTCGGTCTGACCTGGAACTATGCCAATCTAGCAGCCGATGGCGCAGATGAGACAAGAAATGGCGGGCTGTCGCTGTTTGGCAAGGAGATTGTGAATTTCCATAATGAACACAAGATCCTGACGGATGTCTCCCATCTGTGTGAAGGAAGCTTCTGGGATGTCATCGAACTGGCGAAGTACCCGATCGCGAGCCATTCCAATGCCAGGGCCTTGTGCGATCACCAGCGCAATCTGCGCGACGAGCAGGCGAAGGCGCTTTTTTCCAAAAACAGCATGCTGCATATCACCTATGTCACGATGTTTATTAAAGAACAGGCGGACAAGGTCACAATCGCTGATTTGATCAAGCATATCGACCATTTCTGTGCTTTGGGCGGCGAGAAACACATCGGGCTCGGCTCTGATTTCGACGGGATCAATACCAAGATCGTGGGATTGGAGCATGCCGGGGATTCGCAGAATCTGATCAACGAGCTTTTAAAGCACTATTCCGAAGATCAGGTGCGTGGTTTCGCCGGAGAGAACTTCTTGCGTAATCGTCCTGTATAAAAAAGTACGACGATCCATTCGTGTAGAGAAAGGAAGCAGCTTTTATGGTGAAGGAGAACAGTCAGAAGATTCGTGCATATGGCTTAGTAGTAGGCCAATTGCCAACGGGGGTCAAGAATGACATTACCGATGTCGCAGGTGTGCGCGTGGGGCATGTAACACTGGATCATCCTCTTGAGGTGGGGGAAGGTGAATACGCTTGCACAGGTGTGACCGCGATCCTTCCGCATGGTGGCAGCCTGTTTCGGGAAAAAGTGACTGCAGCAAGCTATGTCTTGAATGGATTCGGCAAGACGACTGGGCTGGTGCAGGTGAACGAGCTTGGAGTGCTGGAATCACCGATCATGCTGACGAATACGTTTTCTGTCCCGGCAGTTACGCAAGGTACTTTGCAGTATATGCTGGACGGACATGAAGAGATCGGGGATACGACAGGAACGATCAACATCGTCGTGGGAGAGTGCAACGACAGTCACCTGAACTCCATCCGCCACTGTGCTGTCACTCCGCAGGATGCGGTCGAGGCGATCCACTGTGCTTCCGAGGGACAGGTCGAAGAAGGCGCAATCGGCGCGGGCAAAGGAATGGTGGCGTTTGGCTACAAGGGAGGGATTGGCTCCTCCTCCCGGATCGTGCAGGCTGACGAAGCGAGCAGCTATACTGTAGGAGTACTGGTGTTAAGCAACTTTGGCAGAAAAGAAGACCTGCGTATCGAGCATCTGAAATCAGGAAGCCCTGCCTTAAAGGAGCCTGCGGACGGCTCCATCATCATCGTCCTGGCGACGGATGCCCCCTTGAGTGACCGGCAATTACTGCGCCTCGCCAAACGGACGGGGATTGGCCTGGGACGGACGGGGAGCCACTTCGGTCACGGGAGCGGCGATATTGTGATCGCCTTTTCGACCGCGCACAAGATCCCGTATCAGACGACTGGATGGACGGAGACACGCACCCAGCTTCGCGAGGATCATCCACTGATGAATCAGATGTTTGCAGCGAGTGCGGAAGCGACCGAAGAGGCGATCTACAACTCACTCTCCCAAGCGGTGACCACGATGGGAAGAAAAGGCAATACGATTCATGCCCTGAGCTTTTCATCATTCAATTGACATCGCGCAGGCCACAGTGTACAGCAAAAGCCCCATCCAGATTGGATAGGGCATTTTTCATTGTCTTACAGATGTGATCCACCAGTAATCCCCGATCTTGAGCATGGGTGAACGCTCCTTTCTACCCGTTCCACTCGATCCGAATGACCGATTCTCCGGACTTCGGCAGACGTTCCAACTCCACGATCCGCCAGTTGTCGGAGAGCGTAGAACGCAGCCAGGCGACATCCTGTTCCGCCAATCGGATTCCGCTCAGTGCTGTCTCCTCAGCCTCATAGTCATCAGGCGGCACTATTTGATAACGTTTATTTAGTATAAATTTAATTCCATTAAACGTTGTGTATTTGATCGCATAGCCTTCGCGAATGGCTTCTTCCAAAAGTTCATGATTTTCTTCATACAAGGCAAAGAGCGGTGAAAAGTCGTATTTTCCTTCTTCAACTTCCATAAATGGTGCCAGATTTCCCCCTCTTAGCTTGTGGATGATCTCTTCATCGACAAATCCATGGGCTCGGGCCGCTTCTAGCAGCATTGCTTCCCGCTGAGAGAGCTTTACATTTGGGATCGACATTGCGTGAAATTCTCCTTTCCTGATACTGTTCGCAATCGTTCCTTCTAGTATAATGGAGGGGACAGGGAAAAACCAATAAGCCTACTAGCTGGCAGAAGGGGAGCGATCCATGAAAGAACATGTTTGGGTAGAGAGTCGAGGTGGCAAAAGACTGTCCGCCATGCTGCACCTTCCATCCGGAGCAGCCTATCCATCCGTCGTCATCCTGTGCCATGGCTTTACAGGCGAAAAAGTAGGCGGGAACCAATTTCTCTTGCACCTGGCAAACGACTTGGAAGCGGCGGGGCATGCTGTCGTCCGGTTCGATTTCGCAGGCTCCGGAGAGAGCGAGGGCTCGTTCGGTACAGATACGACCATTTCGGGTTGGGGAGAAGATTTGCGCCACGTCATCCGCTGGGTGAAGGAGCAGCCTACCTTGCAAGAGTTGCCACTGTTTTTGCTGGGGCATAGCTTGGGCGGTTGCGTGATTCTTTTGCATGATGAAGCCGATGGACAAATAGCGGGAAGGATTGCTCTTGCACCCGTCATTTTTCCGGAGGAGAATTTTCGCGAAATCATTCTGGGCCCGACATTATGGGAAGCTTCGGCGGCTGGGGAGACAATCTCTCATTTTTATGGCAAAGGCTTTTTCCTTGAGCCTTCCTTTGTTCGGGACATTCTGGACTGCAAGCTTGATCCCATGGAAGCAAGCAAAAGTTACGCAGAGCCTGTGCTCGTAGTGCACGGTTCTGAGGACACGGCAGTGCCTGGACCAGACTCGCGCCAATGGTTCGATTCGTACCCAGGCCCCAAGGAATATCACCTTATCGATGGAGCGGACCACAGCTTTTCGCGCCACGTACCTCAAGTGCAAAGAAAGATACGGAAGTGGCTGGCTGACCGGATAGACTAGCAATCTGTCGAAATAGTTGATATGTTAGTAATAGTACACATAGGATCACAAATAGTGAGGGAGTTGTAGAGAATGGAGTGTCAGTTAACCATTGCTTTGACAGAGCAGAAAAAAGAAAAGCCAGCGTATGACAAGCTTGCGTTCGGGGTCCATTTTACCGACCATATGTTTGTCATGGATTACACCGAAGGGAAAGGCTGGCACGATCCGAGAATCGAACCGTATTCCCCGCTGACGATTGATCCGGCTGCGATGGTATTCCACTACGGCCAAGCCGTGTTCGAAGGATTGAAGGCATATCGCAATCAAGCAGGTGAAGTACGCCTGTTCAGACCTGATCAAAACTTCAAACGACTCAACCGTTCCTTGACTCGTCTGGATATGCCGAACGTAGACGAAGCGTTTATGACGGAAGCGTTGAAAAAACTGGTCAGCGTGGAGAAAGAGTGGATTCCTACCGCCGAAGGTACGTCCTTGTACATCCGTCCCTTCGTCATTGGTACAGAGGCTTGCCTGGGCGTGCGCGCTTCGCATACGTACAAGCTGCTCATTCTGTTGTCTCCGGTAGGAGCATACTATGCATCTGGAATGAAGCCAGTTAAAATCCACGTGGAAAACAGCTATGTCCGCGCTGTACGCGGCGGGACAGGCAACGCTAAAGTGGCAGGAAACTACGCAGGCAGCCTGAAGGCACAGACAGAGGCCCATGAAAAAGGGTATGAGCAAGTGCTGTGGCTTGATGCGATTGAGACCAAATATATCGAAGAAGTAGGCAGCATGAACGTCTTTTTCAAGGTAAAAGGGGAAGTATGGACTCCGATGCTGAACGGAAGCATCCTCGAGGGGATCACGCGGGATTCCACCATCCAGTTGTTGAAGGATTGGGGAGTGAATGTCGTCGAGAAACGCATTTCTATGGAAGATTTGTTCCAAGCATACAAGGATGGCGAGCTGGAAGAAGCATTCGGCACCGGAACGGCCGCTGTTATTTCTCCTGTCGGCGAGATGAGCTGGAACGAACACAAAATGGTGATCAACGACGCGAAGACTGGAGAGTTGACGCAAAAGCTGTACGATACCATGACAGGAATCCAGTACGGTGTGGTTGAAGACAAATTTGGCTGGTCGGTACCAGTAACCGAGTAGATCAGCATCATCCCATTCAGGCACAGTTTCCCTTTTCTTCCAAAAGGGACTGTGCCTTTTTCCATTATTCCTGTAGATTTTTCGCGGTTGGGCTGTTAACGTAGAAAAGACGAAAAGCAGATAGGTTTGGGGGAGAACAGATGCTAGGGGAAAAACTCGATATTTTCGATGAACACGGAAAGCACGTCGGCGTACAAATCAGAAGCGACGTGCATCGCCTTGGATACTGGCACCAGACGTTTCACTGCTGGATTTACCGCAGGGAAGGGGATCAGATTCATCTGCTTTTTCAAAAACGTCATCCAGAAAAGGACACTTGTCCCAACCTATTGGATATTACTTCGGCAGGTCATCTCCTGGCAGGGGAGCAAGCAGAGGATGGTGTGAGGGAACTGGCAGAAGAGCTAGGACTTCACGTCGCCTATGAAGAGCTGTCCCCCATCGGCGTGATCCGGGATGAGATGACGGGACCGCAGATTGTCGACAAAGAGTTGTGCCATGTCTTTCTCTACGAATGCGACCAGCCCTTATCCGCCTATGTAGTGCAGGAAGAAGAGGTTGTCGGCCTGCTTTGGGTAAAGTTGGACGAGGTTGTGGACCTGTTTGCAGGGAAAACCAAAAGCATACAAGCTAGTGGCTTCCTGGTGCAGGAGGACGGCATTGCAGAGTATGGCACGCAAGAGGTTGGGCAATCGGATTTTGTTGCCCATGAGCCCCACTATTACCATCAGGTATTCGCTGCGTTGCAACGATTGGGAGGTCGAGCCTAGGGCGAAGCCGTGGGGTGTTTTGATGCAGAGAGGAGTTACGTATGAGAGTAAAAATCATGATCGCGCTGATGCTTGCCACATTTCTTGCTGCGATGGAAGGCACGATTGTGAGCACAGCCGTACCGCGAATTACGAGTGAATTATCCGGCTTCGAGCAAGTGAGCTGGGTATATGCGATTTACATGCTGGCAACAGCCGTTTCCGCCCCGATCTACGGAAAGCTGGCGGATTTGTTTGGACGAAAACGTATTTTTTTGATTGGGATCGGCATTTTTCTGGCAGGTTCTGCCTTATGTGGACTAGCCATGTCGATGGAGCAATTAATTATTTACCGGGCGATTCAAGGTCTAGGGGCAGGGGCGGTCATGCCGATCACGATGACGATCATCGGCGATCTGTACTCGGACCTGTCTGCCCGGGCCAAGTCTCAGGGCTGGATCAGTGCGGTATGGGGCCTGTCTGGAGTGGCGGGGCCTTTGGTAGGCGGTTTTCTGGTCGATACGGTCTCCTGGCGCTATATTTTTTTCCTTAATTTGCCATTCGGGTTGATCTCCTTTTTGATGCTTATCATGTATTACAAGGAACAGCAGATCAGCAAGGCCAAACGACATATCGATTACAAAGGGGCGCTGATCTTCTCAGTCGGCACGATTGCCCTCCTGTACGCCTTGCTTACCGGCAGCCAGAATCAAAGCTGGCTGAATCCGACGATTCTTTCCTTGATCGGCTTCAGTCTGATCTCGTTCCTGTTCTTTTTCTATGTTGAGAAAAAATCGCCTGAACCGATGATTCCCCTGACGTTATTCACCAATCGGAACATTTCGATGATCAATCTGTTGAGCTTTGTCATCAATGGCATCGTTATCAGTCTGGTCGTCTACCTGCCGATCTGGACACAGGGCGTTCTGGGAGAGAGTGCGACTGTAGCTGGCTTCGTCTTGACGCCGATGTCCGTCAGCTGGACCCTGGGAGCGGTTCTTTCGGGACAATTGCTGGGACGCCTTCGCGCAGAACAGCTGATCATCACAGGGACTGCAGTATTGACACTGGCCGCCTCACTTCTTTCCTTCCTGTCGGCGAACTCTCCCGACTTTTTGATCTACGTAGGCGTCGGGCTGATCGGCTTGGGTATGGGCTTGATCACGCCGATTGTCATGGTCAAGATCCAGGCATCTGTAGCAGTCGAGCAGCGGGGAACAGCCGTCGCGCTGAACACCTTTACCGGAACTTTTAGCCAGACGTTTGGTGCTGCCGTTTTCGGAATGGTGTTCAACCTAGTGACGATCGGGAGCGGGCACAGCAATTTGGGCTCCTCCTTTGAGACTGGCGCGATTCCTGCGGAGCAGTTGGGCGAGTTGCGGGAAGTCATGGCATCCGGAGTTCATGTTGTCTTTACCGGAACACTCCTTCTCGCCGTGTGCAGTCTTTTTCTGGCAATTCTCCTGAACAAGATGAGCAAACAGCAAGTTTTTGCCAAAAAATAAAGAATTATGCTTGCCGAAGCCCCTGGGATTCGTTACCATTTTTTTGTACCTACAACGATTCCAGGGGCAGGTGTGTCTATGATGAGTGAAGAAATTCGTCCAGTAACGGCAGAAGAAGTCGAAGAGCTGGTACGTATCGCTGCGATGGCTTATCCGGGGAGCAATCTTTTGGCGTCAGAGGGAAGACAGCGTTTCACAGATCGTGTGAAGGATACCTTGGAAAACGATCCGTATGCCAGCTTTCACGGTTGCTATCGGGAAGAGAAGCTCGTAGGCATCATGCGTTGGGACGATTTTTCCATGAATGTTCATGGAACCAAGCTTTTGACCGGCGGTATTGGACTGGTGGCAGTTGACCTATTGCATAAAAAAGAGAAGATCGCCAAGCAAATGATCCTCCATTTTCTCAAATCCTATCGCGACCGTGGCGTGAGTGTAGTCTCGCTCTATCCATTTCGTGTGGACTTTTATAAAAAGATGGGATTCGGGATGAGCACCAAGATCAATCAGTACCAAGTTCTGCCTTCCACCCTGCCGTATACGGGCAAAGACAAGGTCGTGTACCTGGGCGTGGAGGACAGGGAGGAGATTCTCGCCTGCTACCAGCGAATCGTCCGCAAAACGCACGGGATGATGGTCAGAAGGGAACGCGGATTAAAGGTGTTCCTGGAGCAGCCAGAATTGATTGTCGTCGGATGCAAGGAAGAAGGAAGAATCAGCGGCTATCTCGCCTTCCAGTTCCAAAATGGGCATCAAAAAAACCGTATGTTCAACCATCTGATCGTCAAGGAATTCTACTATGAGGATCGGAAAACGCTGGCGCAGCTACTCTCTTTCCTGCACAGCCAAGCGGATCAGGTACAGCGAATCGTCCTGACCATCCACGACGAAGACTTTCATCTGCTCCTCCAGAATCCCGGCAATGGGACGGACAATCTGTTGCCAAGCGTTTACCATGAGAGCAATGTCGCTGGAGTCGGCCTGATGCACCGGATCATTGATGTGCCACTCTTTTTTAAACAGCTTTCCCGCTATCGCTTCAACAAGGAAAACGGGCGCGTACGCCTGACGATACGCGATTCCTTCTTTCCCGAAAATGACGGTTCCTGGTTGATTCACTTTACGGAAGGGCTTGCAGAAGTGATAGACCAAGGAGAAGCAGACGTTGAGGTGCGGATGGACATCTCTGAATTTTCCTCCTTGATCATGGGGGTTGTCAGTATTGGCAAGCTGCATACCTACGGGCTGGTCGAGCTGGATGACGAATCCGCTCTGCCGATGCTGGAGCGTTTGTTTTACGTCCCCGCAAAACCGGTGTGCACCACCCCATTCTAAGATGAATTTCACAAAATAGACACAATGTAAGCGCTTTTTCGTATCTTTAGACACCTTCCCCCATACGATAGTAAAAAGGGGGAAGGCTGGTATGATCTATTTGACCTTGGTTGTCTTTTTCATTTTCTTGCTTCTGGTCTGGTTTGTCGTCGAACTCCTCTTCCGATTGCAAAAACATGACTCTTACTTATACGATTCGCGATACCTCTGGGAAAATTACAACGTAAAAAAAGAGGATATGCATTACCCCAGGAAGAAGTAAGAAAGGTTGAGCCGGGGTGAATAGGAGCTTTGTCTATTGAATCGAGGTGAGAGAATGAATGGCGTGCAAGTGGGACATCAGCGGGAATATTTTCGTCTAAGACTGGAGCAGCCTCTCCGTGCTGAGATGACGATCGTGCTTGTCAAAGGCAAAACGATGGAGATCGGCAGCACAACAGTCCTGATTGAAGACATAGGCGCGGGTGGACTGCGCTTTATTTCCCATTTGAAAATGCCCGCTAGTGATCAACTCGTTCTCCAATTCGAAACAGAGCTTTGTTCACAGCCTCTGACCATGTATGGACATGTGGTTCGCAGCGTACCCTGGGAAAACGACTTTTATGAATACGCCGTTCGCTTTACCATGGAAGAATCACAACATTTGGAAATTAATCAACTGGTAAATCGCCTAGCCATTCGTTACCGCAACAATCGAACGCCAAGTGATGGCCGCTTCTGGAAGGGAGACCGCCTCCAATTTTTGCAGGAATTGGCGGAAGCCCAAGAATCGTCGGAAGAAGGAAAGTAACTCTGCGTGGAAAACGCGGAGTTTTTTTGTTGTTGAATAAAAACAAACGAACTGATATATTATCTATATAAAAACAAACTAATTCGGGGCGTGTTTATTCGTGAAAGTTTTAGATGAATTTTGGTCAGCCTCTCCTGCAGAACAGAAGCAGGGTATCGTGGAACAAAAGGGTCACCTTTTCTGCTTGCTCTGCGGGGAAGAAGCTGAACAAGGCGTGATCTATCCAGTAGATGGTCGCTTTTACGATGCACGGCGTTATATGCGGCATCATATCGAGCAGGAACACGGCTCAGTCTTTTTGCACTTGAGCCATCTGGACAAAAAACTGACGGGTCTCTCGGAGCATCAAACCACGTTGCTTCGACTGTTTTTTGAGGGCTTGAGCGATGCTGAGGTGCAGCAGCAAACCGGAATCGGAAGTACTTCTACAATTCGCAACCACCGCTTCGTATTAAAGGAAAAAGAACGGCAGGCCAAGGTTTTCCTAGTGATGATGGAGCTGTTGAAGGAACGAGATCAGCAGCCGGATGCGAAGCCCTCCATGTCCAGCCGTGAAGGGAGCAGAAAGTCCTCTAACGAGCAGGGGGAGCGTGAGGCCATCCTCGCCAAATATGTACCGGACCAAAGCTCAGGCGCACTGATCAGACTGCCGCGCAAGCAAAAGGAGAAGCAGATCGTACTCGCGGAGATAGCAAAGCGATTCGATCCCGAACACGTGTATACCGAACCAGAGGTGAATGAAATTCTGCAAGCCATCTATGAGGATTATGTCACATTGCGGCGTTATTTAGTTGATTATTCCTTGCTGGATCGGGAATCGGATGGCAGCGGGTACTGGCTTCGTCAGCCAACAGAGCAGGAGAAAGGAGACAGCGAAATGGACAGAAGGCAAGAATTAAAACTGCAATATAAAGAAACCAAGCCTCAAGCAGGGGTGTATCAGATCAAAAACGTGAAGAACGGCAAGGTCTTGATCCTGAGCAGCCCCAATCTCAAGACTATGAACGGAAAAAAATTCATGCTCCAGCAGGGAAATTTCCCCAATCCATTGTTGCAAAAGGAATTGGAAGAGTGGGGATCAGATGCCTTCGAATTCGAAGTGCTGGAAGTTCTCGAGGAGAAAAAGGAACCTGGATATAAAGTGAGCGATGCCTTGGAAAAGCTGGAGGAGAAGTGGCTGGAAAAGGTACAGCCCTTCAACGAGCGGGGATACAATCAGGAAAAAAAACGTAAGTAACGGACAGGAAGACATACAGGAGCCACTCCACCGCTGAATGTATCAGGCGGCAGGAGTGGCTCCGTCGTGTCTGACTAGATTACCGCACACCAGGGGGAAGCATAGGCGGGATGTAGTTCAACTCTTCATCAGACGTGATGTAATCTACGTTCACCATGAGCAACAAGTAGCGTTTGCCGGTCTGTGGATCACTCAGAATGATGTGGTCGCGGCCAGCAGTCTCCAGTACTCCTCGGAAGATCTTTGCATTCCATTGGCTATTGTTCTCAAAGGTTTGATAGACAGTGATGACTTTTCCGGTGTTGAGGCGCAGGATGTTTTCGATATAGGATTCCTCTACGAATCGCTGTGCGGGCATAATAGGGGCACCAGGGACAATCGGGACACCAGAGATACCAGGCATCATTGTACCGCCGGGCTGCATGGGAATCAGTTGAGGCTGTGGAACTGGCATTTGCTGCTGGAATCCAAAGGGTTGCTGTGCAGATGGATACATATCGTACCCGTATGAGGGATAAGGGGTGCCGGGAATTTGTTGACTCATGATGAACTCGCTCCTTTTACGATCTATTTTTTAAAACACACGAGGGCAATCTTGTCGAGAAGGAATGAAGAAGCAGTGTGCTTTATAGCGACCGGAGATTTGTTGTTTCCATCAGGTTGGGGGACGGTCCGCATCATTGCTTCACCTCCTCGCGAAAACTCACAATACCATGATATGGCCCACACCTAGATAGGTGAGTGTACCACAGAAATATTTCCTGGGAGGTCTGTGTATGCTGTATATTGCTTGACGAAGAAAAAACGTCCAGAAGCCAATAGGCTCAAGGACGTTTTTTTCTTCGTCTGCTCCACCAAAACCAGAGAATGGCGACGATTACGGCCACACCAAGCAGTGTGACCTCCAGATAATCGTCGAGTAGGACTTTTGCATGCTTTCCATAGAGATAGAACAAGGTTCCGATCAGAAAGAATTTCAAACCGCGTCCTAATATGGCAAACAGCATGAGCTTGATCAGCGAGTAGTTGAATACGCCACTCAATAACGTAAACACCTTAAACGGGATGGGCGTAAAAGAACCGATAAGTACCGCAGCATCCCCATTTTTCGCGAATTGTTCGGTTGCAAGAACGGTCCATTTTTCGGGTACGAGTTTTTGCAGAATCGGTTTGCCGAGCCATTTACCCAGTATGTAACCAATCGGAGCCCCCAGTACGGAACCGGTGAAGGCGATCAGCGCGATTTGCAGAGATGCCTGCGGGTCAATAAAACTCATGCCGATCTGTACAAAAAAAGGCGGGATTGGAAGAATGAACGAGTCCAGGAATGCGACGATAAACAAGCCCCAAATTCCATAATCCATAAAAAATTGTGTCAGTTGTTCCAGCATGGGCGTCTCCTTAGGGGGTCTACTATAGTATATTCATATGAATCTGTCCCAAAACAAAGACCGAACATTTTCTACTCCTATGATCATATCATAGTCGCCTTATGGATTTCACCTGATGACTGGACTACTACTAGGACGATCCAGTTTCGGACATACTGATAGGGATTTTGTCTGCCAGAATCTTCGTCGGCATCCGCTCTTTGGCGGTCCGGGTCGACCGGTAATCCCAAGCAGTATAAAGGAGGAGATCCACATGATGCATTCCCATCCGCATGGAGCCCATGAAGTGATAGAACTTCACGAGGTATTGAACTGTACCGTAGATGCGCTGAATACCATCCAACTCTATGCCCCGCATGTAGTAGATCAAGAGCTGGCTCAGCTTGTTCACCATCAGACGACCTTCATGCAGAATGAGTACAACAGCATGGTGCATACGGTACAAGGAGTAGGGGCAGGTGAGAGCCTTCCGTACAGGCCGACGCGTCACATGCATGTCGTTCATTCTAGCATGCCGAATCCCGTAGCATCTCCCATGCAGCAACAGCCCAATTTCCATCCAGCACAAGTGGATGATGCGGATGTGGCATCCGCTTTATTGGGGATTCATAAGTCAGGCGCAAAAGCAAAGTTGCATGCTTCTCTTGAGGCTACGCACCCTCAGATCCGGGAAATGCTTTTGCAAGGGGCGGTAAACTGCACCCATCAAGCATACGAGGTGTGGCAGTACATGCAACGCAAAGGCTATTACCCGCTGGCTGTCTTACCGCATGCGACGAGTTCTCAGTTGCTTCGCGCCTACCAGCCGCTCCATCAGGGAATGCCACAAGCTCTGCCGAATCACGTACAGACTGCCAATTTTGCTATGGCTGCAGGAGGCGTATCGGCCCAATTGGCGCGGGGCATGACAGAGCCTTACGCTGTGCCGCAACCAATGGTGGAGCCAACGCCGGTGAACGCGAGCCAGATTTTCTCATCTCCCGCTTATCGCGATCAACATTCTCAACAGCCAATAGAGAATACGGAGATGATTACCGAAGAGTTACAGACATCGGGTGTAGAACCCATGGGAGTTTTGTCCCAACATATGGAGGAGAAAACGGCGCGCGGCCGTAAAAAGACGCCTTCTACGGACATGAATCTCGGTCATTAAGTCCCGCGCTTCCCATTGACGTTAGGAAAGAATATCCACTACTATAGAAGGAAAGACAAACGTCCTTGGGAGGAGCCATGAAAACACTTGGATCGGGGAAAATTATTTACTATGCCCCAGATGGTACCAGTCTGCAATTGTCAGGAGAGATCGATGTTCGCGGTGACCGGGTCTCGGTAACTGAGATTATTTACTTTAACGGCCAACCAAATGGAGCGCGAGAGACGAATCTGCCGCTCGCCGGGTCCGTCATTTACTGGGAGCCGGAAGTGTACGAACAGATCGGATTTGAATAAGTGCAAAAAGGAAAACACACCTCAACCTTGCCGATGGGCAGGGTTGTTTTGCGTGTCGACATCACCTTTGTCAAACCCTGGACTATAGCCGGGGTCCCAGAGATATGGTATCATGTGGGGTGGAAATGAATGTATGAAATCGAGGAGTGATCCTGGTGATCGACAACATATTAGAACGAGCCCTAGCTGGGGAACGCCTGGGTCTCGAAGATGGATTGGCTTTATTCGAGAGCGATCAGATTGAGAAGATGGGGCATTATGCCAATCTGATCATGCAAAAATGGCATCCAGATCCGATCGCGACATTCGTTATCAGCCGCAATGTCAACTATACCAATGTTTGCGACACCTATTGCCGTTTTTGTGCCTTTTACCGGGCGCCAGGTTCTGCAGAAGGCTACGTGCTTCCCAAAGAAACGATTTTCCAAAAAATTCAGGAGACGGTAGATGTTGGAGGCACCGAGATCCTGATGCAAGGTGGTACCAACCCGGATCTTAAGCTGGACTACTACACAGATCTGCTGCGTTCGATCAAACAGCGTTTTCCGCAGATTACGATGCACTCGTTATCTACTGCTGAGGTCATGAAAATCGCAGAAGTCTCCAACATGAGTGTAGAGGATGTACTTCGCGAATTGAAAGCGGCGGGCCTAGATTCTTTGCCGGGTGCGGGCGGAGAGATTTTGGACGACCGTACACGCCGTAAAATCTCCCGGCTGAAAGGCTCCTGGAAGGATTGGATCGATACGCAAAAAGCCGCACACCGCGCTGGCTTGCCTGGTACGGCTACAATGGTGATCGGCTTCGGGGAAGAGATGGAGGAACGCGTGCTGTCTCTGATGCGCATTCGTGAAGCTCAGGACGAGACAGGCGGCTTCAAGGCATTTATCGTCTGGACGTTCCAGCCGGATAATACCAATATGAAAGCGGTCAACAACACACCTGAGGAATACCTGAAAACCTTGGCGATCAGCCGTTTGATGCTGGACAATGTGGAGAATCTCCAGGCTTCCTGGGTGACCATGGGGCCCGAATACGGTCAATTGTCGCTCTCCTATGGTGCCAATGACTTCGGACAAACCATGATGGAAGAAAACGTTGTCTCCGCTGCAGCATGTACTTACAAAGTCAACACCAACCAAATCCTTGACCTGATCCGCGGAGCGGGCAAAATCCCAGCTCAGCGCAATACGCAGTACGACATTTTGCGCGTCTTCAAGGATGGCGAGCTGGCAGAGAAGGATTTTGTGATGCAAAACTAATTCAGGCTCACCTTATGCCTACAGCAAAAAGCCTTTGCAGATACCGGTACCAGACCGGTTCCATGCAAAGGCTTTTTGATATTTTTACACCCACCCAAACGCACGAATCACTTGAGCCGTAACAAACGTCACTGCGATCGCAATCGCCAAGGGGATTAACGCAGATAATAATGTCCATTTTACGCTTTTGGTTTCTTTATAGATATTGAATAAGGTCGTGCCGCAAGGATAATGGAGCAGTGAGAACAGCATCATATTCAGCGCCGTCAGCCAGGTCCAGCCATGCTGGAGGAAGATTTCCTTGATGTTGTCGATCCCATCCGCATCGACCATCGCCCCGGAGGACAAATAGCCCATGAGCAAGATTGGGAGGACGATTTCATTGGCGGGAAGACCAAGAATGAAAGCCATCAGGATGTACCCGTCGAGGCCGATCAATTGCGCGAACGGGTCAAAAAAGGCTGCCATATGGCCCAGGATACTGTCGTTGCCTACCATTATATTGCCCAGAATCCACGTGAGAATCCCTGCAGGCGCAGCAACGATCACGGCTCTTTTTAGTACGCTCCAGGATTTGTCTTTGGAAGCAATCAGGATCGTCTTCCAAAATTGCGGGCGGCGATAAGGCGGTAGCTCCAAAGTATAGTGGGTTGGTACCCCGCGCAGGGCGGTTTTGGACAAGATCCAGGATACGGTCAAGGTCACGATAATGCCGATCATGACCATCCCCATCACGATGAGAGCCGTAGTCAATGTATGCCAGCCACTGACTGCACCAGTCGCCATGAATAAGGAGGAAAGCAGGATCAAGGTAGGCCAGCGACCATTGCAGGGCACGAAGTTGTTAGTCAGAATCGCCAGCATGCGTTCCCGGGGAGACTCGATGATCCGGGTCGAAAGGATGGCAGCTGCATTGCAGCCAAAGCCCATGGACATGGTCAAGGCTTGCTTGCCGTGACCTCCTGAATTCTTGAACAGACGATCCATATTAAATGCGACACGCGGCAGGTATCCGAAGTTCTCCAGCAAGGCGAAGACAGGGAAGAAAATGGCCATCGGCGGAAGCATGACGCTGACCACCCAGGAAGTACCTCGAAAAAAACCAAGTACGAGAATCCCGTGCAGCCAGTCTGGGGCGTTTACCGCTTGAAAGCCCGCTGTGAGATAACCCTCGACGACGCCAAACATGCTGGCAATCATAGCAGACGGTACATTGGCACCGGCGATCGTAATCCAGAAGACTGCTCCCAGGATCGCCAGCATGATCGGAAAACCCCAAATTTTCGAAGTTACCCATTTGTCCAACGAATAGGCAGATTCAAGTTTCCGCCTGTCTTCATAGGTGACAGCTTCTTTGCAAATGGATCGGCTGACCCGATAGATGTCGCTGACAATCGTATCGCGGATCGCATTGCCTTCTACTGCGCTGCGCGTCACAGACAGCAGAGTATCCAAAGGATCAGATGAATTAGTGGCAAATGGTTTGCTCATGGCCGATTCTCTCCCTTTTTGCCGGCACAGTGGGTTCTTGCATCCGCTCACGCAGCGAGTTTAACAAGCTTTCATCGCCGTCTAGCAGCCGCAGTGCGATCCATCGGGTCGGAAAGCGAGTGCCGAGGGTTTGCGCGATGATAGGCTGCAATTCCGCCACTTTTTCTTCAATTTCATCACGATAGGGAATTTGAAGGGGCTTTGGTGATATTTCTCCGCTGGCGACCTTTTTGACTTGTTCGATCAGGGTCTCGATCCCGATCTTGTTACGGGCCGAGATGGCGACACACGGAACGCCCAGCTTCTGCGAGATAATTTCCAGATCGATCTGCACACCCCGTTTTTTCGCTTCGTCGATCAGATTGATGCAGACTACGACACGCGGAGTCATTTCCAGTACCTGCAAGGCAAGATTCAGATTTCGTTCCAGCGAAGTGGCGTCCAGGACGACAATCGTCACATCTGGTTGCTCAAAGATAATGTAATCCCTAGCGACTTCCTCGTCAGCGGAGTTGGAATACAGGGAGTAGGTGCCAGGCAAATCAATGATGCGGAAGGTTGTATTCTCGTGTGAAAATTCCCCTTCTGCCATGAGGACCGTTTTTCCGGCCCAGTTTCCTGTATGCTGGCGAAGTCCGGTCAAGGTATTGAACAACGTGCTTTTTCCGGTATTCGGATTTCCGGCCAGTGCGATCGTATAGGTTCTCATAATGAATCGCCTCCGACATACTCTCCGTAAATCAGAGAGCTTTCTTCTTTGCGCAGAGCGATCATTGTATGGTTTACACGAAAAGCGATCGGATCGCCGAGTGGGCTTTTCTGCATGACTTCCACGATATTGCCGGGGACGAATCCAAGATCGAGCAATCGTCTGCGCAATACACCCTGGACTTCGATGCGTTCCAAACAAATCTGGCTTCCTGTTGCAGCGTCAGATAATGGAATGCTGGAAGTTGGCATGACGTTCACGCTCCTTGTTTTTCGTAAAAGACAAACTGTTGCGCGAGGGCAAACTTTTGCTAAAAAAAATCCTATTTCGCTTTCTTATGAGTGTAGTTTACATGACGACTCTTTCCTTTGCAACAAAGTCTTTGCCGAGGGAAACATTTTGAGGCAAGAGATTCCCAGCGATGGTTTTTTCAAGTAGTGTATGCGCGTATGGGGGCTTTTGGTGAGGCAGGGACCTGCAACCTTTTCTTTGTTTCCAACCGTTTAAAAGTATATCGCTTCTGACGGGACATATACTGTAACTACAATTTGCGGTTGGGAGGGATGGTCATGCAGACTTTCCGCGTCTGGCTGGAGAATATCCCCACGCTCTACAACTCGTATCGGGATATCGTGAAAGAGATGACGGTACGGGTAAATACTTCTCCTGTGCGGATTGAATTCAAGGAGCAGGAACAGGACGGCCTTCGCCTCTTTTTCTTCCAGAGCTGGTGCGAACAGGAGTACGACGCCCAAACCATCGACTGGGCCAGAGCCTTTGTAGCTTTGACGATCGCAGAATGGATCATGCAGGTGAAAGAGCCGGAAGTGATCGAGGAGATGGCTGCTGACTTGCTGTTGGCGGAACAAATGGAGAATGAATGGGATGAGATGCTGCCGACGATCCTGATGCGCTGTCAGGAAAACGATCAAGCGAGCGGGGGATGGTTCACCGCGACGACGAGAAAAGCGAATGTATATCAAAAAGCCTTCCAATACCTGGAGACGGAGCGATCCCTCCATCTAACGGGCTTTATACGTTTCCGCCTGCAAGAGCATTGGAACGAGCTGTTTGAACTCGTTGAGGCCGGAATCGATGACTATCTGGAAGAAAAGCAGTACGAGGAATTTGTCGAGCTCTTGCGCTATTTTATCAGCGCTCAGGATATCAAGCAGGAAGTGGTTCACATCGTTCCTAGTGTGGACAAACCCTTCTATCTTTATGATAAAAAAGGAAATCGGTTGTTGCTTGAGCAATTGGATGCCGTACTGAATCTGGATGAACAGCATTGCCGCGACGAAGACTATCTGGTGAGTGCTTTGGTCACGCTTGCCCCGCAAAGCATCGTTTTGCATCAGGCAGCGGATAAGCCCGGCTTGACCAAGACCATCCAAAGTATTTTTGACAGCCGCTTGATCACCTGCCATTCTTGTCAGCTATGTCGAGGAAGACGTGTACTTGACGCGCACAATCCGACTAAACTATAATAACTTTTATAAGTTCACATGGATCAAAATACGATGAGAAGGACATGGACAGTATGCAGGACGCTACAGAGAGGCGGGACATTGGCTGGAATCCCGCTGCGGACGTATAGTGATCTACCCCCTTCAAGTAGCTGCCGGGAACGAAGCGATTTGCTTTTACTAACGGTATGCCGGTGAAAAGCCGTTATTGCAACGAAGGAGTTTGGATGCTGCTTATGGCGAATCCGAGCTCGAAGTAGGGTGGTACCGCGAGACTACACTCGTCCCTTTTTGGGATGGGTGTTTTTTTATTTCTCCAAAAAACGAAAAACAGGAAGGAAGAATCCAAAGTGGCACAGATTAACGTTACTTTTCCAGATGGTGCAGTCCGTCAGTATGACGCGGGCATTACAATCGAAGATATCGCAGGCTCTATCAGCTCGAGTCTGAAAAAGAAAGCCGTAGCCGGCAAAAAAGACGGCAAAGTGGTAGACCTTTACACTCCCCTCCATGAAGATGCTGCGATCGAAATCGTCACTCTCGATTCGGCAGATGGGCTGGAAGTGTATCGCCACAGCACCGCGCATTTGCTCGCCCAGGCCGTAAAACGCCTCTACGGCAAGGAAGTAAAATTTGGGATCGGGCCGGTCATTGAAGACGGCTTCTATTACGACATGGATATTCCCGTATCTCTCTCCCCAGAAGATCTGAACAAGATCGAAGTGGAGATGGAAAAAATTGTAAAAGAAGACCTGCCGATTCGTCGCAAGGTCGTTAGCCGTGAAGAAGCTACAAACATTTTCCAAGAACTGAACGACCATCTGAAGCTTGAGCTGATCCGCGACCTGCCAGAGGATGCGACCATCACCCTGTACGAGCAAGGCGAATTTTTCGACCTGTGCCGTGGGCCACACTTGCCATCGACTGGCTACATCAAAGCTTTCAAGCTGATGAACGTAGCGGGTGCCTACTGGCGCGGCAATTCAGAAAATCAAGTGCTGCAGCGTGTATACGGAACAGCATGGCCGAAAAAAGCCGAGCTGGAAGAGTACCTGCATTTCATCGAAGAAGCGAAAAAACGCGATCACCGCAAATTGGGCAAAGAGCTGGAGCTGTTCATGTTCTCCGAGGAAGCTCCTGGCATGCCGTTCTACCTGCCGCACGGCTTTACTGTGCGCAACGAGCTGGAGCAATTCTCCCGCCGTCTGCAGCAGTTGGCGGAATACACAGAGGTTCGCACACCGTTCATCATGAACCAACGCCTCTGGCAGAACTCCGGTCACTGGGACCACTACCATGAAAACATGTACTTCTCTGAAGTAGATGATACGACTTATGCGTTAAAGCCGATGAACTGTCCTGGCCATATGATGATCTACAAAAACACCATGCATTCCTACCGTGATCTGCCGATTCGCTACTCCGAGTTCGGTCAGGTTCACCGCCACGAGTTTTCCGGTGCTCTGAACGGCATGCTGCGGGTGCGCACCTTCTGTCAGGATGATGCGCACGTATTTGTCCGTCCTGACCAGATCGAAGGCGAGATTAAAAATATGATCAAGCTGATTGACTCCATTTACAAGGTGTTTGGCTTCGAGTACAGTGTTGCGCTGTCGACTCGTCCAGAGGATTCGATGGGCTCAGACGAGCTGTGGGAAGCAGCAGAGAACGCTCTGCGCAAAGTGCTGGAGGAATCCGGCATGCCATATGACGTCAAAGAAGGCGATGGAGCTTTCTACGGTCCGAAGATCGACTTCCAGATCACAGACGCGCTCAAGCGCCGTCACCAATGCGGTACGATCCAGCTCGACTTCCAGATGCCGGAGAAATTCGATCTCTCCTACATCGGTCAGGACAATGAAAAGCATCGTCCAGTCGTATTGCACCGCGCGATGTACGGTTCCATGGAACGCTTTATTGGCATCCTGATCGAACACTACGCCGGAGCGTTCCCGACTTGGCTGACTCCGGTGCAGGCGCGCGTCATGACCATCAACGACGTGCATGTACCATACGCAGAAGAAGTGAAGGCAAAAATGGTGCAAGCCGGTATCCGTGTCGAACTGGATTCGCGCAACGAAAAAATCGGCTACAAAATCCGTGAAGCGCAAGTGCAAAAAATCCCGTACAGCTTGGTCATCGGGGAAAAAGAAATGGCGGATGGCACGCTGTCTGTACGCCGCCGCGGTGTAGGCGATGAAGGCGCTATGTCGGTAGACGCGTTCATCGAGAAAATCCGTGCCGAAATCAATGAAATGAAGTAAAGAAATACAGACCGAATGGATAAGCGGGCTGTTCCCTCCCAAAAGGAAGGAGCAGCCCGCTTTTTTGTTTTGGCATTTTTCTTTCAAGATGGGGAACCTTATGGAATAAGTTTCGAGTTCGGGTAGGGAAAGGGGGCTTCTTTCATGAATGCGGATTGCGACTTTTCGCCGATGAAATTAGCGATCAAAGAAGATATTCGCAGGATGATCACGGAACTCCAGAATAACTTGGCAGCGATGGATGATGAAAACAACTGTCTTTTGGGCAATTTCGAGAAAATAAAAGGGCATTTCACCCGGATCCAAATGGCAGCGGCTAATTTTTATTTAAACTGTTATTTGTCTCCGTTTACGGATAAATACCCAGAAATATCCATTTGTGTTCAAAATATGTCGCATCGCAGACATGGCGGACTGATAGTCATTCAGCGTGAAGATCCCCTCGACACATTGATTCATCCGGGTATTTACCTTCGGGCCGAATTGACCCATTCTCTGTTGGAATCCATCTTTTTTCCCGGCAATCCTCTCCACGACGGCGCTGTCATGGTCTACCGGGATCAGATTGTGTCCGCAGCGAATATTCTTCCGCTTTCAGGCAGAGATACGGGGGATCAAAAGATGGGGACACGGCATCGCTCTGCACTGGGACTGACGGAACGCAGCGATGCCCTCGTACTCGTTGTCTCTGAAGAAACAGGCAGGGTTTCTTTTGCCTTTAACGGTCATCTCTATCCGATCAATACCTTGGGGTAGTATCAACAAATCATGCGCCCCGATATAAAATCCGCAAGCTCCGTGCAATGCGGGCGATGGAAAAATGCTTCTGTGTCAGCCCGTTCCACAATTCGCCCATTGTTTACAAACATGCAGGTTTGGGCTAGACGCTTGGCTTGCGGTAGGTTATGCGTAATCATCAGAATCGTCGTGTGCTTTTGCCGGTGAATGGTCTGAATCACCCGTTCAAAGATCGAGATGTTGTACGGGTCCAGGCTGGCTGTGGGTTCATCCAGCAAAAGCAGGGACGGTTCGCAGACGAGTGTCCGGGCGAGGGCGACACGCTGTGCTTCACCGCCCGACAGTGTATTGGCCCGCTGGTCGCTCAGATGGGACAGCTCGACTAACTCCAATGCTTCCTCCACCAGAGCTTGAATCTGCGCCCGATTCCTTTTGCGGTAGCGCAAGCCCAAAGCGACATTGTCGTAGACAGACGTCTGGAACATGGACGGTTTTTGCGCTACAAATCCCATTTGTCGTTGGAGGGGCATGCCTTTGGCATAGGAGAGGGTACTCAGGTCCACTTCTTCGCCAAATAGGTGAAGCTGCCCGCTTGCTGGCTTCTCCAGCAGGTTGATGACGCGCAGCAGCGTGCTTTTCCCCGCTCCGCTGGGGCCGACGATCCCGTAAAAGCCGCCTCTTTCGAACACAACACGGTCCAAAGCGAGGACGGTTCTCTTCCCGTAGGTTACTTCCAGATTCCGTACTTCCACGCGGTTCATGCGCTCACCTCCGCCTGGATCTCATTTGGTTGAGGACACCTGCCATCAGAAAGCTGTTGAACAGAAAGCTAATGGCGAGCAACACAAGCCCCAGTTGTAGCCCAGCTGTAAAATTCCCCGTCCGCGTCTCCAAAATGATTGCGGTCGTCATGACACGCGTGTGATGCTCGATGTTGCCGCCTACCAGCATGACAGCCCCGACCTCGGAGATCGCTCTGCCGTATGCGGCAGCTACCCCGGACCAAATGCCACCGCGTGCTTCCCGGACAATAGTGATCATCATTTGCATAGGACTGGCACCCAGACTTTTCGCGGTCTCCCAATACGTCCGTTCCTTGGCTTGTACGGCAGACATGGTAAGTCCGGCGAGGATGGGTGTCACCAGGATCACTTGGGCGATGATCATCGCTTCCGGCGTGAACAAGAGACCAAGTGCGCCGAGCGGTCCGTAACGAGAGAGCAGCAAATAGACGACGACGCCGACCAACACAGGGGGGAGTCCCATACATGTGTAGATAAGGGCGACGATCAGCCGTTTGCCGCGGAATGAATAAAGCCCGAGCAGGGTGCCGGTCGGGATGCCCACGAGCATCCCGATTGCGACCGACACCGTAGTAACTTGCAGGGAGAGCCAGATGACCTCCCAGACATCCTGGGTCATCATAAGTGAATGCTCCTAGCGCTGCTTGGCATCAGGGACGAACAGTCCTTTGCCGTAGGTTTCCTTGCCGAATTCGCCAATCAGCTTCTGCCCCTGTTCTTCCGTGAAGAAGCGGATCAACTGCATGCCTTCCTCTGGTTTCGCAGACGATTTTACCTGGATGATGCCATATGGGTTCAACAGCGACTTGTCGCCTTGCACCAACACCTCCAAATTCAGCTTGCGAGAGAGGAAGGTAGCCTCGTCAGTCAAGGTATAAGCGCGTTTCTCATCGGCCATCTGCAAGGTTTCGCCCATGCCTTGGCCGGAAGAGATGTACCAGTTGCCACTCGGGGTGATGTCGGCTTCTGCCCAAATGCTCTTTTCTTTTTTGTCGGTGCCGGAGTCATCGCCACGCGAGACGAAGGGGGATTGTTTTTCTGCGATCTTGACCATGGCTTCCTTGGCGCTTTGTACGCCTTTTATTCCGGCAGGATCTTCTGCTGGCCCCACGATGTAAAACTGGTTGTACATCACATCATAGGCGTTAATCCCGAAGCCTTTGGAGACGAATTCGTCCTCCGCCTTGCGAGAGTGGACCAGGAGAACATCGGCATTGCCTTCCTCGCCCAATTTGATGGCTTGTCCAGTGCCGACTGCGATCACTTTGACGGTGATGCCGGACTGCTGCTCAAACTCCGGCAAGAGGGCATCCAGCAGGCCGGAATCCTGCGTGCTGGTCGTCGTGGCGAGAATGATCTCCTTCTTTTCGCCCGTGGGAGGGGTTGGCGTTGGTGCTGGTGTTGCGGCAGACGGATTGCTCTGCTCTGCCAAGGCTTGCTGGGGCGCGGCTGCTGGCGGTGTAGAGGAACAGGCGGCGAGCAGCAAGACGAGTGCGATACAAAATAGAGCGGTGATGGATTGGATGGTTTTCATTCTTCTCATCTCCCGTGAATAGGATAGTGATCATCTACAGGGGAATCTCTTTTCCGGTCAGGGAAACATTGTAGCCTCCTTGCGCGACTACCGCCTGCTTGAAGGCTGGGTCACGCAGTACTCTCAGCAGTTGCTGGATGCGGTCTTGCTCCCATAGACGCGCGGGGATCACCAGATCGTACCGTTCCTCCTGAATCGGAAAAAAATCAAGTCCCAGGCCCCTGGCGACGCTTTCGATTCCGAGGGACACATCCGCTTTTCCCTGCAAGACATGGGATGCTGTCGCATAGTGAGTGGTCATCTCCTGGTCATAGCCGGGCAGTGCAGGGGATACTTTGCCCATCTGCCGCAGCTTGTAGTCCAATAGCAAGCGCGTACCCGAGCCGCGCTGACGGTTGACGATCCGATGACGCCCGCTCAAAAATTCCGTCCAGCTGGTAATCATTCGCGGATTTCCTTTCGGCACCACAAATCCTTGCCAGCGCATGACGAGATTGACGATCCTTATGTCCTCATGCGGAAAAAGGCAGCGCACATGCGGCAGGTTGTACTCGCCGGAGGACGTGTCTAGGAGATGGCATCCGGCCATTTCGACACGCCCCTTGTACAGCTCGATCAGTCCGTCCAGACTGCCGGAAAAAGCGGGCAAGAGCGTCGTTCCCCGCCGGGAAAGCATGCGGGTCAAGAGGTCGATGGTCAGGTCGTGACTGCCGGCGAAGAGAATTTCCCAGGTGGCATCTTGCTGATGGGCTTGTCCAGGTTGGAAGGGAGGCTGTTCCTCGTGAGACTTGTGGCGATGCATGAACAGGTCCAGGTCGCTTCGTAGGATGCGCAGGGTTCTTCCAATTTTGGATGCAGGCAATTCCTTGCGCTTGATCATTTCATAGACCGTATAGCGTGTCAGCTTCAATTCGACAGCTACCTCATCTGGGGTCAAGTAGGCATCATCCACAGTACCACCTCCTTCCGAGAAAAAGATTTCTTTAGTTTGGTTGAATTTGGTCTAGTTTGTTTTTGTTTGTTTTACATGATTTGAGCCTATCTTTAACATACTTTACCAGTTGGAAAGAAGCAACAAAATAATCGAAAAATTAGGCATATTCGGCTTTTTCCACGATATATAGGAAGGAAAACCCAATCGCAAGTCGAACTAGGTAACGAATATCTACGTTTTCAATATGAATGAAGAATAGGAGGAATCGTGCCGTGAAACTAGGTGGCTTTAAGAACCGTGAAATGCTGGTTGATCTCTCTTCTGGTGTCGTGGACTATCGGGAAATCAATGAGGAATTGGCGCGCAAGTTCATCGGCGGACGGGGATTGGGCGTGAAGTACGTCTATGACAATGGGCCGGAAGTCGAGCCATTTTCCGAAGATAATATCCTCTGCCTGATGACAGGTCCCGTCACAGGCTCCAGATCCTCGATGAGCGGACGGCTTTGCATGGTAACCAAATCCCCATTGACGGGTACCGTGACGGATTCGCATATGGGCGGATGGTCTGCTGCCAGGCTCAAATGGTCCGGCGTCGACAACATCATTTTCAAGGGTGCGAGCGACAAGCCGGTCTACCTCTATATTGAGAACGGCCAGGGAGAACTGCGCGATGCCAGCGATCTGTGGGGACAAGGGACGAGAGGGACGGTCAAAGCGATGCAAGACCGCTATGGTAAGGATGACCTGAGTGTGATCTGCATCGGACAAGCGGGAGAAAATCAGGTGCGCTACGCGGGCTTTATGAACGAACATGATCGGGCAGCAGGACGCGGAGGAACGGGGGCAGTGGCGGGCTACAAAAAATTGAAAGCCATCGTGATCAAGGCGGCGCAAAAAGGCAACATGCCGCAGCCCGCACAGGATGAAGAGTACAAACAGGCCAACCAGAAGGCGCTAAAGGCGATCATGGAGGGCGGTTTGACAGCGCCGAAAAAAGGCGGGCTCTCCGTCTACGGGACGAACGTCCTGACCAACATCATCAACGAAGTCGGCGCGCTCCCGACGATGAACTCCAAGTATACCCATTTCGAAGGTGCGGAAGGACACAGCGGGGAGACTGTAAACGCTACCCTGCTGGTCGCGGACAACACCTGTCACGCCTGTCCGGTCGCTTGTAAGAAGGAAGTAGAGGTCAAGGAAGGCAAGTACAAGACCCGGGTGGAAAGCTTCGAGTATGAATCCGGCTGGGCGTTGGGTGCCAACTGTGGTGTCAGTGATGCGGCTCCGATCTCTTTCCTGATCAATCTGTGCAATGAGCATGGGATGGATACGATTGAGCTGGGCAACACCCTATCCTGCATGATGGAGGCCTATGAGCGTGGGCTAACAGAGGAAAAAGTCGATTGGGGCGACGTAGACCGGATGATCGAGCTGACGGAAATGATGGTCTTCCGCAAAGGGATTGGTGATGTTTTGGCGGAAGGGACGACTCGTGCTGCGAAGCATTTTGGCGACGAGAATCTGGCGATGTGCGTCAAGGGTCAGGCGATTCCGGCATACGACCCGCGCGGCATTCAGGGGATCGGCCTTGGCTATGCGACGAGCAATCGCGGAGCCTGCCACCTGCGCGGTTATACGGTAGCCAGTGAGATCGCGGGCATCCCGATGCCGACAGACCGTCTCAAGCCGGAAGGAAAAGGCGAGCTGCTGATGATCTTCCAGGACCTGCTGGCCTTCTCCGATTCCATGAACATCTGCAAATTCTCCTCTTTCTCGGAAAATGCGGAGAATTACGCGGAGCAGTACGCGGCGATGACCGGAGTTCCGGTGACTGCCGACGATGTCATGAAGATCGGTGAGCGAATCTACAATCTGGAGCGCCACTACAACAATCTGGCGGGATTCGACAAGCGCGAAGACGATCACCTGCCCAAGCGCTTTACCGAGGAGCCTGCGACAGGCAATAGTGCAGGCCATGTGAGCCAGATGGACATCATGCTGAATGAGTATTACCAGGTACGCGGCTGGGTGGACGGAGTCGTGCCGGACAGCAAGCTGAAGGAACTGAACATCGTCTAACAAAAAGGAAAAAGGTGGAAGAGTCGCTCCACCTTTTTCCTTACCCTCCTACGCGTATCACCTTGATCCGAAAGCGCTGCAAAAGTTCGGCCAGCACGGATTCCTGCTCTGAAGTAAAGCGGATGAAGACGGCATTGACGTGAAAGCGGGAGGTGATGGCGACCGTCTCCTCCCGCATTAGTTCCGCCTGCCACTCATTGCCGACGATGACCAAGGGCAGATCTTCCCGCTCCGGCTCATCAGCGGCTTGTCCGATGATCTTGCCGCCGCATTCGACCAGATAGGTCAGCAGGTGGGAGATGCGAATCCCGCGCAGCTCCAGTGTTTGCTCATGCATGCTTAGCCTCCGGCGACCGGCGGGAACAGCGCAAACTGATCGCCTTCTTTCACGCGAGTCTGCAAGCCTTGGGCATGGATAATATTTTGTCCGTTGAGAAATACATGTACAAATGGTTTGAATGTTCGCTCCGCTGTAAAGACCTCGTCTTCCAAAGCGGGATACATCTGGATCAACGTCTCCATGATGTCGATGACGCGGTCCCCATGATCCAGCGGGACTTCTACGGAGTTTCCCTGACAGATTTCTCGAAAGTTGGCAAATACTTTTACTTTCATCTGGAAAAATCTCCTTTTTCTTTCCATTATACTATCAATTCAGTGAAAAAGTCAGCGGGGATGCGAAAGACGAAATGCTTACCGGAAAGGGGGACAGTCATGAAATTTTTTCAAGTCAAAACGGTGACCGAGACGCTGGAAATCATTCGCAATCAATATGGTCCTGTCCGCCAGCCTGTTACGCTTCCGCTAAGTGAAGCACTCGGTATGGTCTTGGCTGAGGATATCCGTTCGACGGAGCAGGTTCCGCATTTTGCCCGTTCGACAGTGGACGGGTATGCCGTGCGAGCGCGAGATACCTATGGAGCCTCCGATTCGCTGCCTGCGTTTCTAGACATTCAAGGAAAAGTAGAGATGGGCAAACCGGCTGCCCTTCGTCTGAGTGAAGGACAGTCGCAAGGGATTCCCACGGGGGGGATGATCCCCGAGGGTGCAGACAGTGTCGTGATGATTGAGCATGTGGAGGAAGTGGGAGAACTGCTCAACGTCTTCCGCCAGGTGGCGCCGGGAGAAAATATCATCCGCGTCGGGGACGATGTGATGACCGGAGAGCTGGTCATGTCAGCCGGTCAGCGCCTTCGACCGCAGGATCTCGGAGTGCTGGCGGCGATCGGAAAGACGCGCGTGGCAGTGAACCCAAGGCCAGTGGTGGCCATCTTGTCCACCGGGGATGAGATTGTCCCTGCAGACAAGGCAGAGCTGGCTCCCGGTGAGGTACGGGATATTAACAGCATCACGATTGGAGCCGCAGCCCGCGCATGCGGTGCCGACGTGATCGATGGCGGTATCGTCCAGGATGATTATGCGACTTTTCTGGCGCGTGCACAGGAGTTGTTCGGGCAGGCGGATCTGTTGCTTTTATCAGGCGGCAGCTCTGTCGGGACCCGCGATTATACGGAACAGGTGATGCAGGAGCTTGGGGAGCCAGGCGTCCTGGTCCATGGCGTCTCCATCAAGCCGGGGAAGCCAACAATCCTTGCCAAAGCAGGCGTGAAGCCGATTATGGGTCTGCCAGGCCACCCTGCATCTGCTCTAATCATCTTTCATTTGTTCACGGCATCGCTGATCGCCAGACTGGAAGGTCAAGAGCCTACAGAGCTGGACAAGCGAATCGTCGCCCGCATCTCGCGAAATATTCCATCCGCAGTAGGCCGCACTGATTATGTGCGCGTCAAGCTGGAGAAGCGCGGCGAGGAGTGGTGGGCCCAACCTGTATTTGGAAAATCAGGTCTCATTTCGACGTTGGTTAAAAGTGATGGCATGGTAGAGATCGCTGCCCAGAAGGAAGGGATCCTGGAAGGCGAATTTGTCCATGTACATCTGTTTCAATAGTTTGGTACAGTGATTGGTAGAAGGGTTTGGCAGGAGGAAAACGATGCGCAAAATCTACTTGGAAGATACGCCGCTTGAGTACGCCCAAAAAAGAATGGCCGACAGCGTTCGCTTTTCGCCGCAAGTCGAGATCATCCCTACCCGCGAAGCTTTGGGAAGGGTTACCGCAGAGCCGATTTATGCGAAGGTTTCGATGCCGAATTTTCACGCCTCCGCGATGGATGGCGTCGCAGTCAAGGCGGAGATGACGTACGGAGCAGACGAACAGCACCCCGTGCTACTGAAGCGCGGGTCAGCTTATATCGAGGTAGACACGGGTGATCCGATCCCGGACGGATTTGATGCCGTCATCATGATTGAACATATTCACCAGATAGACGACGAAACGATCGAGATCCTGGAGGCGGTCGCTCCCTGGCAGCATATCCGCCCCATCGGCGAAGATGTGGTCGTCGGGGAAGTCATCATCCCAGACCGCTTCAAGCTGCGGCCGGTCGATCTGGGTGCCTTGCTTGCGGGAGGAAATGTGACGGTGCCCGTCCTGCGCAAGCCGCGTGTCGTCATCATTCCGACAGGCAGTGAGCTTATCGAGCCTTCGGATACGGTGGCAGAAGGAGAAATCATTGAGTTTAATGGAGCGGTTTTTGCCGCTTATCTTCAAGAGTGGGGAGCGGAGCCGATCTACCATGGAATCGTCCCGGACGATTACGCCATGATCCGCGACGCCGTAAAGGCTGCCGTTCAGGAGGCGGATCTCGTTCTGTTGAACGCAGGCTCTTCGGCAGGGCGCGAAGATTTTACCGTCCATATCGTCGAGGAGCTGGGGGAAGTGCTGACGCATGGAGTCGCGACACGTCCAGGCAAGCCGGTCGTGGTCGGGATGGTAGACGGGAAGCCCGTCATCGGACTGCCGGGTTACCCCGTCTCTGCCTATCTGAATCTGGAGTGGTTCGCCCGCATGCTCGTCCACCACTACTACGGCTTGTTGGAGCCGCAGCGTCCGCGTGTCAAGGCGACGCTGGGACGTCGCATCGTCTCCGTCATGGGGGCGGAAGACTTTATCCGCGTGACGATCGGCTGTATCGATGGTCAGTATATCGCCAATCCGTTGACACGCGCAGCAGGCGTAACCATGTCGATGGTGCGGGCAGATGGCTTGCTGCGAATACCCCCTGGCGATCTCGGCTACGAACAGGGAGAGAGTGTAGAGATCGAGCTGTATCGTCCGCTGGAGCAAATCCAAAATACGATCGTCGCGACAGGCAGTCATGACCTGACGATGGATGTCCTGCACTCTCTGCTACGCAAGGTCAATCCGGAGCGCTTTCTCGTCTCTTCTCACGTCGGCAGCATGGGTGGGATTCTGGCGATTCAAAAAGGGGAGGCGCACGTAGCAGGCGTCCATCTGTTTGACGAAGCGACAGGCACATACAATTTGCCTTTTATCAAAAAGTACTTGCACGGTCAGGATGTGGCGCTGATTCAATTGGTCTATCGCCAGCAGGGCTGGATCGTCAAGCCGGGCAATCCTAAAGGAATTAACTCTGTCCATGATCTGGTCAGGCCGGGGATTACCTACATCAATCGGCAGCGGGGAGCGGGGACGAGGCTGTTGTTTGATTACCTGCTGGCCCAGGAAGGCATTGACAGGGAACAGATTTACGGCTATTCCCGCGAGGCCGTTTCCCATTTGAGCGTCGCGGCAGCAGTAGCTGGCGGAACCGCAGATGCCGGTCTAGGCATCTACTCGGTCGCAGCCTCGATGGGACTTGATTTTATCCCGGTCTCGGAGGAACGGTATGATTTGTTGCTTAGCGGTTCTTTTCTTCGCAGCACACAGGGCGAAGAATTGCTCGCCTGCATCCGCTCTGAAGCTTTTGCCAGGGAGGTAGAGGCGCTGGGCGGCTACAGCTGCCGAGATGCAGGGAAAATCATGTACAGCATGTCGGCGGATTGACGATTGGAATGGACGTGCTTCATACTCTAAGAAAAAGGAGAGTGGTCATCCATGGCTGCACAAGTGCTAGATTCACGAAAACGTCCTCTACGGGATATCCGCATCTCCGTTACAGATAAATGCAATTTTCGCTGTCAATACTGCATGCCTGCAGAAATTTTTGGACCTGATTATCCCTTTTTGCCGCAGCATAAGCTGTTGACCTTCGAGGAGATTACCAGGCTTGCCGGAATTTTCACCTCGTTGGGTGTAGAAAAGATTCGCATCACCGGCGGAGAACCGTTGATGCGCCGGGATTTGCCAGCGTTGATTCGCATGCTGCGGCAGGTGGACGGCGTGCAGGATATCGCCATGACTACCAACGGCTCGCTTTTGGCGAAGCACGCAGAGGCGCTGAAAGAAGCAGGGCTGGATCGGGTGACGGTAAGTCTGGACAGTCTGGACGACGAACGCTTTGGAAAAATCAACGGCAGGGGCTATAAAGTGGCTGAAGTCCTGGCAGGCATCGACGCGGCTGCACAGGTTGGGCTCGGGGTGAAGATCAACATGGTGGTCCAGCGCGAGGTCAACGTAGACGACATCCTGCCGATGGCGCGTTTTTTCCGCGAGCAGGGACATATCCTGCGTTTTATCGAATTTATGGATGTGGGCAACACTAATGGCTGGAGGCTGGATCAGGTCGTACCTTCGAGAGAAATCGTCGAGCTGATCAGTCAGGAAATGCCCCTGGAACCAGTCGACCCCAACTACTACGGGGAAGTGGCATCACGCTATCGCTATGTGGATGGCGACGGGGAGATTGGTCTGATCTCCTCTGTGACGCAGGCCTTCTGCTCTACCTGTACGCGTGCGCGGCTTTCCGCGGAAGGAAAAATGTACAACTGCTTGTTTGCCTCAAGCGGTTTTGATCTGCGTGAGCCTTTGCGCGAGGGTAGTGACGACGACAAGATTCGCGAGCTGATCAGCGAATACTGGGAGCAGCGCAACGACCGCTACTCGGAGGAACGCCTTCTGCATACGCCAGGGCTGTCACGCGACAAAGTCGAGATGTCCCACATCGGAGGATAAGGTAAGAATTGCAAGAGCAAGCCTTGACAAATGTCAAGACTCGCTGTATGATAAAAGGCGTGTATAATCACTTCATACTTCGAGAACAAGCAGAGGCGCCCAGCTTCTCACCTGGGTCGACGTCGATTGCGACTGTTGACAGGTCACTCTTATGCAAAGATCTTTTGGATCTGTTTATTTGCTGAGATATGTGCGGGCGCGCAATGCGTTCGCACATTTTTTGTGGAAAACTTTCGATGTTTTTCATGAACTGAGATGTGACCGCTCATGGTCAACAAGGCGGCATGGCCGTTTTGTTCCTTCTCGAAATTGACGGGGGTGGCAAGTATTAGCAAGGATCAAATGTTAGTTAACGAAGCGATCCGTGCCCGTGAGGTTCGATTGATCGGAGCCGACGGGAGTCAATTGGGAGTCGTTCCCTTTAGGGAAGCTTTGCGCATTGCCCAAGAAGCCGAATTGGATCTGGTAAATGTTGCTCCTACAGCCAAACCGCCTGTATGCCGTATCATGGACTATGGAAAGTTCAAATACGAGCAGGCGAAGAAGGATAAGGAAGCACGCAAGAACCAGAAGATTATCGAGCTGAAAGAAGTGCGTTTTTCTTCTAACATCGAGGAACACGATTTTCAGACGAAGCTTCGCAACGTCCGTAAGTTTTTGGAGGATCATCACAAGGTGAAGTGTTCGATCCGTTTCCGTGGACGTGAAATCACCCACTCCGAAATCGGACTGTCGGTTATGGAACGTGTGGCGGCCCAGTGTGAAGATCTCGCAGCGCCTGAGCGCAGGCCGAAGATCGAGGGACGCAGCATGATCATGATCTTGGCTCCGAAAACGGAAAAGTAAGCTAGTAGTTGAGACAGGAGGATTTTTCAGATGCCTAAAATGAAAACTCATAGAGGCGCAGCGAAGCGTTTCAAAAAAACCGGAAGCGGCCAACTGAAGCGTGACCGCGCATACGGTAGCCACTTGTTCGCCAACAAATCAACCAAGCAAAAACGCCATCTGCGTAAAGCTGCGCTTGTTTCCAAAGGCGATCAAAAACGTATCGAGCAAATGCTCACTTATCTGTAAGATTCGTATCATTACACACCATCATGCAGCATGAGCTCCCTAAGCGCCTCGTAGCAGGCCGCCATGCTGGAAAGACCAGGAGGAGTTAGTATGCCAAGAGTAAAAGGTGGCATTATTGCACGCCGTCGTCATAAGAAAATCCTGAAACTGGCGAAAGGTTATTTCGGTTCCAAACATCGCCTGTTTAAATCCGCGAATGCTCAGGTAATGAAATCCCTGATGTACGCATACCGCGACCGTCGTCAAAAGAAACGTGATTTCCGCAAACTGTGGATCACTCGTATCAACGCACAAGCTCGCATGAACGGTCTGTCCTACAGCCGCCTCATGCACGGCTTGAAAGTAGCTGGCATTGAAGTAAACCGCAAAATGCTGGCTGACCTGGCTGTAAACGACAAAGTTGCTTTCAACGAGCTGGCTACTGTCGCAAAAGGCAAACTGAACGCGTAAGAAAAGAAGAAACCGATCTTCCTGAAAGGGAAAGATCGGTTTTTTATTTTACGCAACTTATGGCTTTATAGGATGATTCGTTGCCGGATTGCCTCGGCAACACCTTGTGTCCGGTTTTGTACACGCAGTTTTTTTAATGCTGACTTTGTGTAGTCCTGAATGGTAAATTCACTGATACCCATTCGATCAGCCATTTCTTTGACGCTTTCACCCCAGGACAACCGCTGCAAAACTTCTATTTCTCGCTTGCTCAATCTGCGATCTTTTGACGCCGTGTGATCGGTGGTCAATGCTTTTGCTACTTGCTGTCCATAGTACGTGATATCGGCCACGAGATTGCTATTGATCCCTTCGCAGCCATCCGGGTGACCCGATGTTCCTGCCCAGCCGAGGACATTGTTGCCGTTGTAGATCGGGACAATGATAGCGTAAGAGGCGCCATGGACATGCTTGGCAGGTATTTGACGAAGTTGTTCGGTACCCAGGAGGAGTGTTTTTTTCTCACGGATTACTGTGTGAATAGGTGGAATATTACGGATGTCTTCTCGCAATTCCCGAATGGAAGTAAGTCCTTCTTGATTGGCCCAGAGAATTCCTTCCCCTACATGGTTGAGCATCGAATAGTTGTATAGGACTGCTCCCATAAACGGAAACACATCAATAAATCCTCGTACAGTCAAAATCAATTTTTCCTCATGGAATGGTGCAGATTCAATTTTTTGGATATATGTTTTCACAGCTTGACTGACCATGGAGAACATGCCTCCCTCCATTTTAGGGGTCGTTCAACACCTGTTTTTTAGGGGATATATCCGTATCTTATTCAATTATATACTAATATTTGTAGCACTTTCATTTTACCAAACGGCCTATCCAAACGTAAAGGAATTGAATTCGGAATAATTCGACAATTATAAGAGGGGAGAAAATCGTATGACAGCTAACACACAGCAGACACTCGATTTCCAGTTGTACATAAACGGAGAATGGACACCTGCGAGAAGCGGGGAAACCTTCGATGTGTTTAATCCGGCCAATGGAGAACAGGTAGCACGTGTTGCCAAAGCAGGAATCAGTGACGTAGAGGCCGCTGTAGAAACGGCTAGGCAGACCTTTGATTCAGGCGTCTGGTCGCGTAGGACGCCGCAGGAGAGGGTAGCCATCTTGAACCGATTTGCTCGCAAGATCGTCGAGAACGCCCAAGAGCTGGGGTATCTGGAAGTGATCAGTTCAGGTGCGACGATTCGACGTGTGAGCAGTACCGACATCATGGGAAGTGCGTTTGTCTTGCAACAAACTGCCGCATTCGCGATGGAGTATTCCTACGTCAGCCATCTGGGGCCGGGAATCGGTGTGCCGAGCACCAATCAGGTATGGCGAGAACCGCTTGGCGTGGTCGCAGCGATTACTCCCTGGAACTTCCCGATGATACTCGCGATGTGGAAGCTGGCTCCAGCACTGGCAATGGGCAATTCGATTGTCGTGAAGCCAGCCACATATACGCCGTTGTCGACCTTGAAATTGGCACAGCTCGCCACCGAAGCAGGAATTCCGCCTGGCGTACTCAATGTCGTGGCAGGTCCGGGCAGCAGCATAGGCGAGGCTCTTGTAAAAGATCCTCGTGTGGATAAGGTCGCATTTACTGGATCTACCGAAGTAGGGCAGCGAATAATGGAGATGGCAGCAGGTACGGTGAAGAGAGTCACGCTTGAGTTGGGCGGGAAATCACCCTCCATTGTATTGCCTGATGCCGATCTGGAATTGACGATTCCCGGATTGTTGTTCGGTTTTTGTCTCCACTCCGGTCAAGTCTGTCAATCCGGCACAAGGATTCTCGTCCATGATTCTATCTACGATCAAGTTTTGGAAGGTATGAGCAAGCTTGCTTCCAAAATCAAGATCGGAAATACACTCGATCCTTCTACAGGCATGGGGCCACTCGTCTCTAACCAACAACTGGATACGGTACTTGGTTATATCCAATCAGGTTTGGACGAAGGAGCTCGTCTGGTGTATGGAGGAAAACGAGTGATAAGCAACGGACTTGAAAAAGGGTACTATGTGGAACCCACGATTTTTGCAGACGTTCGTAATGAGATGAAGATTGCGCAAGAAGAGATATTTGGTCCTGTCGCTTCGGTGATCCGCTATTCCAGCGTGGAAGAAGCGATTGAAATCGCTAACGACACGATCTACGGTCTGGCAGCAGGGATCTGGAGCAGAGATGTAAACGCAGCATTAAAAATCGGTAGGGAGTTGAAGGCGGGGACGGTCTGGGTCAATGATTGGCACGCGATTCGCCCGGACGCTCCGTTTGGTGGATACAAGCAAAGCGGCTTTGGGCGTGAACTGGGATATCAATCCCTGGATGAATACAGTCAAGTCAAGCATGTGCATGTTTCGTTGACACCAGAACTTCGTCAGCGACCATGGGCGGGCGCACTCTTTTAAAATACCCTGACTTTAGACGGGAGGAATGTCAATATGACGACGACTTTAGCGAGGTTTGGACTTCGTACAGAGGTGTACAGCGGGGCGGGATCACGTACGCTTTTACCCGAATTGTTGAAAGGACTCGGGGCAAAACGGGTCGTGCTGTTTACCGATCAGGGGTTGAATCGGGCAGGGATCACTGAAAAAATCACGGCGTTGTTCAATCTCATGCCCGGATCTATCCAGCTAGTCGGTGTTTTTGATGAGATCGAGCAAGATGCAAAAGGCGAAAATGTCAATCAGGCAGCCCGCTTTTTTAGGGAGTGCCATGCAGATTCAGTGGTTTCTGTAGGAGGCGGCAGCGTTCTTGATGCCTGCAAAGCGGTGAAATGGCTTTTGCATAAACAGCATCATGATGTGCGCGATTTGATGAGCGGGACGACGCGCGAACTGTGGCCCAAAGCTCAGCCGATCAACATCCCGCACATCGCCATCCCGACAACTGCGGGTACGGGCGCAGAGGTTTCACCGATGGCTGTCGTCTATAACGAGCACCTAAAAATCAAAACCAACCTGATGAATCCCTTTATCGCCGCGGATATTGCCATTCTTGACCCGGATCTGACTGTGGGACTGCCTCCGAAGATCACTGCTTTTACGGGCTTTGATGCTTTGACGCATGCCGTGGAAGGGTACTTTTCCCCGCGTGCCAATCCCATGAGTGATTCCTTCGCTTTGCAGTCAGCAAGAATGATTGCAGAGAATTTGCCAACAGCTGTTCACAAGGGCACTGATTTGCAGGCAAGGGCAAACATGCTGATGGCAAGCATGATGGCGATTACCTCGTTTGGTCTTACGGTATCTGCGATTCCGATTCACAACATGGCGCATGCTTTTGGGGGCAAATTCGGAATCCCGCACGGTTTGGCCAATGCGGTTCTGCTTCCCAACGTGATGGAATCCTTGCAGGTGCTTTACTTGCAGAAGATTCGCGGCTTTGCCGAGGCCATGGGACTGGCAGCGGGCGAGCTTGCGCCAGAAGTCTGCTTGGAGAGGGTGGTCAGCTATATTCGCGAATTGCGCGATCAGGTAGGTCTGCCATCCACCTTTGCGGAGTTTCAATTAAACCCGGAAAGCCTAGATCACATCGTAATGCTGGTGCAAAGCGATCCCACCTCGATGGGCTTCCGCATACCGGCACAGGTGATTGCAAAAGTAACGAATGAGGTAGCGGGATTCTCGCAGGAGCAGGAGATGAGTCGCTGACGATTCATGATTTGGCTGGAACAAAAGATAAAAGGAGGAAGTCTTGATGCCACTCGATCCACAAGCGAAAGCATTTTTGGACATGAATGAAGCGGCTGGAGTTCCGGCGATGAGCTCCTTGACGCCAGAGGAAAATCGGGAGCACACAGCCGAACTTGGGAAGCTGGCCGGGGTAGCCAAAGAAATCGGCAAGGTTGAGAATCGGATGATCCCTGTAGCGGGAGGAGAAATTGGTGTTCGGATTTATACACCGAATGGACTCGGACCTTTTCCGGTATTCGTCTATTTTCACGGTGGCGGTTGGGTGATCGGTAATCTGGAGACGGTCGATACACTCTGCCAAAATATAGCCCACGAGTCTGATTGCCTGGTCATCTCCGTCGATTACAGACTTGCACCGGAACACAAGTTTCCTGTTCCTGTGGAGGATTGCTATGCGGCAGTAGAGTGGGCAGCGCAGCATGCCTCTTCCTTGAATGGGGACCCAGAAAAACTTGCGGTCGGTGGCGACAGTGCCGGAGGCAATCTGGCTGCAGTGGTAGCACAACTGGCAAAGCAAAGAAGTGGACCGTCTATTTCGTTCCAGGTACTCATCTATCCTGCCACCCTGCTTGGTTGTGAGACGGAATCGTACCGTGAAAATGGCGAGGGATACTTTCTTACCGCAGATAGTATGAACTGGTTTTTCGCCCAGTATTTAAACAATGAGGAAGAGAAGAAAAACGTGCTCGGCTCTCCTTTACTGAATGACGATCTGGAGGGTCTGCCGCCTGCATTGCTGATTACGGCCGAATACGATCCATTGCGGGATGAGGGAGCCATGTATGCGGAGAAACTCAGGCAGGCGGGTGTTCCTGTCGAATATACCTGCTACAAAGGGATGATTCACGGCTTTTTTTGGATGGCAGGCATTATGGAACAAGGCGCACAAGCTGTTTCGCAGGTGTCTAGCAGTTTGCGAACGGTATTTCAGCGTCTGTAGTGATGATCGTAGCTGTGAGAGGGGGAACTGAGGATGAAGTTCGTTGCTTTTCACCTGATGCCCTATCGAGAACTGCCTGCGGATTTTGAACAAAACTACCCGAGTGTCTGGGTGACGCCGCCTAAAGAACTGTATGATCCCAGAAAAGGGCACCGGATGTATCATGATTATTTGGATGAACTAGAATTTGCCGTCGATCTTGGCTACGACGCTGTCGGTGTCAATGAACACCACAGCAACGCATATGGATTGATGCCTTCCCCCAATTTAATGGGGGCCATCCTCTCGCGAAAGGTGAGGAATAGTGAGAAGACCAGTTTGATCGTATTGGGCAACAGTCTGGCGTCTTATAATCCACCGATTCGGGTGGCTGAAGAGATGGCGATGCTGGATGTCCTCTCCGGCGGCAAGTTCATCGCTGGTTTCCCAGTCGGTACGTCGATGGATCAGAATTACGCGTATGGCATTAATCCAGCCGAACTAAGGGAGCGATACTACGAAGCACACGATCTGATCATCAAGACCTGGAAGAGCGACGATATCCTGATGTACAACGGCAAATACAATCAGTACCGCTATATCAATCCGTGGCCGCGCCCGGCGCAGCGTCCGCATCCACCAGTCTGGATTCCAGGCGGGGGCAGCGTAGAGACCTATGATTTTTCGATCACGAACAACTACTCTTTCTCATACTTGAGTTACTTCGGCCATAAGTACGCCAAAAAAGTAATGGGCCCGTTCTGGGAACGCAATGACGAGTTGGGTGCAGACCGCAATCCGTACAAGGCAGGATTTTGCCAGATTATCTGTGTCTCGGAGACAGATGAACGCGCTCAGATCGATTATGAGGAGCATGTCCGCTATTTTTACAATAAATGCCTACATGTGGATCGGCGAATTGCAGAAGCGCCAGGCTATCGGACGGCCAAGAGCTTGCGTGCCGGATTGGTTTCGCAGTTTGACGGCTCTTACAAAAGCGCCAACCAGATGCTGAAAGAAGGCATGACGTGGCAGGAGTTGATCGATCAAGGCTTCGTCGTGGCTGGTTCACCCTCGACCGTCCGCGACATCATGACAGAGAGCCTTCGTGATCTGAGAGTAGGCAACGTGGTTTGCCTATTGCATATCGGTTCCATGCCGCACTGGCTAGTACAGAAGAATATGCAGCTTTTCGCGCAGGAGGTCAAACCTCATCTAAGCTCCTTATTCAGCGAATGGGATCATACCCCCTATTGGCCCAAAGGATATGCAGATGAAAAGGAAAAAGTGGCCCAGGCCGCAACTTACCCATAGGAACGATAGCGTGAAAGGAGGGGGAAGAAGTGGCAGAACCAATAGAACAAATCATGCAGGTAAATGAACAGGTTGCCTTTGATGTCAAGATCGCGGGAGAAGGAGAGCCTGTCGTCTATTTGCATGGAGCTGGCGGGCTTAGCTGGGACCCTTTTCTTGAGGAATTGTCCGATCATTACAAGGTATATGCACCCCATCTGCCAGGTACGGCCCATTCTTCTGGTTTGGAGCACATCCGCGACTTATGGGATCTGATCCTCTGTTACTATGATTTGTTTGATTGCCTCGGTTTGGAATCGGTAACGGTGATTGGCCACTCACTCGGAGGAATGATTGCAGCAGAACTGGCTGCCAATGATCAGAGCCGCGTGGATCGACTGATCGCCATCTCTCCAGTAGGCTTGTTCCATGAAGAGGAACCGATTGCTGACATGTTTGCCATGCTTCCAGACGAAATGATTCAACTCATGGTAGCTGATCCTTCATCATCGCTGGCTCAAAAAATGCGCGAAGTACCGAAACTTCCAGAAGAGCGGATTGAAGCAACGATTCAACGCATGCAGAATATGCAGGCTGCGGCGAAGTTTCTTTGGCCAATTCCAGATAAGGGACTAAAATATCGGATTCATCGGATCAAGGCACCCACGCTTTTGATCTGGGGTGACCAGGATCGCTTTATTCCGCTTTCTTACGCTGCAGCTTTCCATGAGCGTATTGCAGGGTCAAAGCTCGATTTGATAGAAGGAGCGGGTCATCTGGTGCCAATGGAACAACCGGCAGAAGTGATTGCCGCGATACGCCGTTTCACCAGCACGCTGCGAGCAAGTTCCCGGTGAGATAACGCAATAATCCCATTATTTTACAGTAGGAGGGGTTCGTGTGAGAGATCATATGATCACTACCAGTGCGAGAGGAATCAATCAGGAGCTGCTGCCATACCAGTTGTATCAAAAAGCGAAGCGTTTCGGGATCTGGAATCCGCAAGATATTGACTTTAGCCAGGATAAGGAAGACTTCGCCAGAATGAATGACCAGCAAAAAGAAGAAACCCTGCGGCGAATTTCCGGCTTTCTTGGCGGCGAGGAAGCGGTAACGTTGGATTTATTGCCGTTGATCATGGTGATTGCGGAGGAAGGACGGCTTGAGGAAGAGATGTTTCTCACCACCTTCTTGTTTGAAGAGGCGAAGCATACCGAGTTTTTCCGCCTCGTGCTGGACAATATCGGGATAAAAGAAGATCTCTCCCACTTTCATGGAGACGTCTACAAAAAAATCTTCTTTGAGATTTTGCCAGAAGCGATGAGCAAATTGCGGACAGATAAATCTCCTGAAGCGATAGCAGAGGCTTCGACGGTCTACAACATGTTCGTCGAGGGAGTGCTCGCCGAGACCGGATACTTCGGTTTTTACGAAAGTTTGAGCAAAGCGGGAATCATGCCGGGCTTGATGGAGGGGGTCGGTTACATCAAGACCGACGAGGCACGCCATATCGGGTACGGGACATTCCTTCTCCAGCGTTTGATCTGTGAGCATCCACATGTCTACGACGTGATCGTCAAAAAAATGGCAGAGCTTGCTCCGTTGGCAGCTCAGCTTTATCAGGGACTCGATCCTGAAGTGGAAAGCAGCGCTTTAGGTGTTCGGGTGAATGAGGTGCAGCATTTCTTGAAAAAGCAGCTCTCTGTTCGCATGGATGTTTTGGCTCGTGCGAGAGGAAAAACGATGGAAGAGCTGTACAAACAATCTCCAGCGGCAGTTGATGCATAGGCCTGAGGCCATCCTGTCCGAGAAAGTGGTTTCTTTTTCGGGAGCCTGAAACAAGGCTCCTTTTCCCGTTCTTTCGTGACCAAACACGCAGTAGGACAAAGCTGTTGCAGGAGGGGGTATTCAACATGGAGGATCAGGGTTGGATGGAGGTTATCCCGTTTCCCGTCGTAGTCACTGGGCAAGAAGACGAGATCGTAAGCTGCAATCATCTTTTTCGTGAGCTTCTGGCGGTGAAAGAACGAGTGTGGATGAGTGGTCTTCGCTTGCAAGAGTTGTTTGGATGTTGGGATGTGTGGAATGACAAACAGTCATTCGTCCTGTACAAGGAGCAGACGTATTTGCTAACACGCAGCAGTTGGGATGTAAAGAACGGTCAGACGACATGGATTGTCGCTGATGGCGAGCACATCTATGCGCTCATGCAACGGGAAAAGGAGTTGGAACGTGAGCTGGACGCCATCATGGACAGTTCGGAGGACATCATCTATATCACCAATCCGGATGGAATGACACTGCGGACCAATCGAGCGATCAAGCGGTTTACGGGTATTCCCAAGGAGGGTTTTATCGGCAAAAACGTGAAGGATTTGATGGAACAAGGGATTTTGCAAGAAACGCTGACTTTTCGCGTTTTGGAGGAAGGCAGACCTGTACGTACCGCGCCAAAAAGTATGGATACCAATCAGAATACCCTAAAAACCGCGATCCCGGTCTTTAACGAGGCAGGACAAATCGAGAAGGTCGTAACATACGTAAGGGATTTGTCCAAGCAGAATCAGCTGCATCAGGAATTGATTCGCGCTCTTGAAGAGAATCACGAATACAAAAAGGAATTGAAAGAGTTGAAATCAAAAGGGCGGCAGGATTACGACTTCATCGTGGAAAGCAAGAAGATGGCAGACATCTACGAAATGGCAGAACGCATCTCTGATGTAGACGCCACAGTTCTGATTCTGGGTGAAACGGGTGTAGGCAAAGACGTCTTGGCCCGCTGTATCTACCAAGCCAGCCAACGTAAGGAAAAAGGAGATTTCGTCAAAATAAATTGTGGAGCGATTCCGCATGAATTGCTGGAATCTGAATTGTTCGGGTATGAGCCAGGGGCGTTTACTGGTGCCAGCAGGTCAGGAAAACAAGGGATTTTTGAACAGGCAGACCAAGGGGTTCTGTTTCTCGATGAGGTAGGCGAGCTGCCGATGTCCTTGCAGGTTAAGCTTTTGCGCGTCCTGCAGGAAAAACAAATCCAACGCATCGGATCAACAAAAACCAAACAGGTGGATGTTCGATTGATCGCTGCGACCAATCGTGACTTGAAGCAGATGGTCAGACTGGGTACATTTCGTGAGGATTTGTACTACCGGTTAAACGTCATCCCGATTCTGATTCCGGCTCTGCGCGATCGCAAAGAGGATATTTTGCCGCTTGTTCAGTTCTTTCAAAGCAAATTAAACAAGAAATACAAGTTATCCAAAACGTTTCGTTCATGTTTGCTCGAGTTTTTTTACAGACATCATTGGTCGGGGAACGTTCGCGAGTTGTCAAATTTGGTGGAGCGGCTCATACTCACGGTTCCTGCAAAGGAAATTACGGTGAAGGATTTGCCGCTCGAGTACCAGGAGCAGGATGATCCTGTGATGACGGATACCAAACTGATTCCGCTAAAGGAAGTAGCAGAGATGGCAGAAAGAGAGATGCTGGCTCTGGCCGTTCAAAAGTGTCACAGTACCTACAAGCTCGCGGAAGAACTGGGAACCAGCCAGACTACAATTGTGCGCAAGCTGAAAAAATACAATTTGTCTACCGCTCATTTTCTCGATCATGTTGAATCGCTGTAGGAATCATGGAAAGCGCTGTGATTGACCCGAGTTTGACTTAGCAAACCAAAAATGACTTGGGTTTTTGGATAGAATCAAGTCAAAAATGACTTATTGGCTGAGACGGGGGCGATGCCCTCTCTCTTTTTTTGGTGGCATGCCATTTGCAAAGAGAAAAGAAGCAGAGAAAGATTCAAGGTGCATAAGGGGGTGAACGATACGCAAATACTGCCGATCAAAATGTCTACTACCTTTGCAAAGGGAAATGTAAACGCCTTCCTTTTGCCGGAAGCCCCGGTCACGCTAGTCGATGCCGGGACGCATTTGCCTGATTCCATCCAACAGCTTCGCGAGGGAATGGCAGAGGTAGGCTATACCTTTCAGGATGTCGAGCAAATTGTTGTTACTCACATGCATACTGATCACTTCGGGGGAGTCTCGGACATTTTGCAGGAAACGGATGCCGTGGTCTACGTTCACAAGCAGGCAATGGGGATTGTCGAGCATGGACGAGAGGTGTTTGAGCATGATGAAGCGTTCATGCGGTCGTTTATCGAGGAGTGTGGAGCCGCTGATTTGCTCAAACGAGAGCGTAAGTACCACCCGCTACATTGGCGAGAGGTGCACTATCTGGACGAGGGGGATGTGTTGTTTGCAGGAGGTCGGGAGTGGAAGGTAATCTACACACCGGGTCATAGCCAGTCTGATATCTGCCTCTGGGATCAGAAAACGGGAGATGCGATTGTAGGGGATTTTCTATTGCAGGAAATTTCCTCCAACGCTTTCATTGCTCCCCCTGATCGTTCAAAAAAGCTGCGGCCCAGACCGTTGATGCAGATGCGAGATTCTTTTCAACATGTCTACGATCTGCCGCTTGGCACCATTTATCCCGGTCATGGCGACCCGTTCTCGAACTTTCGCGCACTCATCGATCAGCGTTTTCAGGAACAGGAGGAGCGCTGCGACAAAATTGTGTCGTTACTTGCGGAGGGGCCCCGTACCGTCTCTGACATGACGCGCAGGTTGTTTCCCTGGTTACAGGAGAATGGCATGTTTTTAGGATTATCAGAGGTGCAGGGCCATCTCGATTTGCTTCTGGAGCGAAGGCGAGTAAGGGTGGAGCATCGTGGCCCGATCGCCTGGTATCAATCAGAATATCAAGGACAGAGAGGAGAAGCGTGATGAGTCGACTACAGGACAAAGTGGCGATTGTGACAGGAGCAGCGAGAGGAATCGGAGCGGCTACAGCATTGCGCCTGGCTCGTGATGGGGCAAAGGTGGGTGTGCTTGATCTGAGTGAAGATGCTTGTCAGGAGGTTGTACAGCAAATCCACGATCAGGGCGGTGAAGCGGTAGCAGTGGGTTGCGACGTGGCGGATAGTCAACAGGTGGAGGAGTCAATCAACCAGGTTGTCAGCAGGTTTGGACGACTTGATATTCTGGTGAACAACGCCGGGGTACTGCGGGATAATCTCTTGTTCAAAATGTCCGAGGATGATTGGGACACGGTGATGAATGTCCATCTGAAGGGCAGCTTTCTTGCGAGTCGGGCGGCGCAAAAGCACATGGTAAACCAGAAGTACGGGAAGATCGTCAATACAAGCTCTACCTCAGCACTGGGCAATCGCGGTCAGTCCAATTACTCGGCTGCCAAAGCGGGACTGCAAGGCTTTACCAAGACGCTGGCGATCGAACTGGGGCCCTTTAATATCAATGTCAATGCGGTAGCGCCGGGCTTTATCGCTACGGATATGACCAAGGCAACAGCAGAGCGAGTCGGGATGGATTTTGAGGAAAATAAGCGCATGGCCTCAGAGCGAATTCCGCTGCGCCGGGTTGGTCAGCCCGAAGATGTCGCCAATGTGATCGCTTTTCTGGTCAGTGACGAGGCCAGCTACGTATCCGGTCAAATCATCTACGTAAACGGCGGAAACCGCTAACCAGTCCAATTGCGCATGGGATTCAAATCTTTCATGACCATATAAGGGGGATGCGAAATGGATTTTACCTTGACGGACGAGCAAAAAATGATTCAAAAGACGGTGCGGGAATTCGTGCAAAAGGAATTGATGCCGCTGGAGCAACAGGTGCTGCGCAATGAGCGGGAAGGACGAGAGGGAGTATCTAGAGAAGAAATTCAGAAAATTCGGATGAAGGCGAAGCAGGCAGGTTTTTGGGGTATCAATACGCCGGAAGAGTACGGCGGAGCCGATCTCGGTCCGGTCATGACAGCGCTGATCATGATGGAGTTAGGTCGCACCTACGTACCATTCAGCTTTGGTGGTTCGGCTGACAACATCTTGTACTACTGCAATGAAGAGCAGAAAAAGAGATATCTGATTCCGACGATCGAGGGAGAGCGCCGTTCCTGCTTTGCCCTGACCGAGCCTGGAGCGGGCTCAGATGCTGCCAATATCAAGATGTCAGCGGTCAAGGACGGAGACGAATGGGTGCTGAATGGAGAAAAGGTGTTCATCACCAACGGCAGCGAAGCTGATTTTGCGATGGTTTTCGCCGTGACGGATAAGGAGAAGGGGGCGCGCGGTGGCGTGACTTGCTTCCTCGTGGACCGCGAGATGGGCTGGCGCTCGGAACCGATTCACACAATGGGCGAATGGGGCCCCGCATCGCTGATTTTTGAAAATGTGCGTGTTCCCGAAGAAAATATCCTCGGCGAACTGGGCAAAGGCTTCGAACTTGGCATGAAGTGGATCGGGCAAGGTCGTTGGGTGATTCCGGCTCGTGCGGTGGGTACAGCAGAGCGCTTGCTACAAATGGGCATTGATTACGCCAATACCCGCCATACCTTTGGCAAGCCGATTGCAGAGCGGCAGGCGATTCAATGGATGATCGCAGACTCAGCCGTTGAGATCGAAGCCACTCGTTGGATTGTTTTGCGTGCGGCCTGGATGGCGGAAAATGGTCAGGATGCGCGCCATCAGTCCTCGATAGCGAAACTCTTCGGCTCCAACATGGCTGATCGTGTGGTGGATCGCGTGTTGCAAATTCATGGCGGAATGGGCTACACCAAGGAATTGCCGATTGAACGTTGGTATCGTGAAATTCGTTTGTGGCGCATTTTTGAGGGAACCGATGAGATTCAGCGCTATATCATCTCCCGCAACCTGCTCAAAGGAAATGTGAAGGTTGGAGAACTGTTGGCTTGATGAATTGTGCCATTGCAAAAAGGAGGGAGAAGCATGCAAATCGATCCTGCTGTCATCGGCAGTACCGGTGAAGCGGTACTCTTGGAAGTAGAGAAAGGAGCCATTCGTGCATTTGCCCATGCTATCGGCGATGAGAATCCGCTTTTTACAGATGAAGCGTATGCGCGTGAGCATGGCTACGACAGTCTGGTCGCCCCGCCAACATTTCCTACGACGTTTCGTGTGCCGATTCCTCAGGTGAAATTTGAGCTGAGCCGGGTTTTGCACGGGGGACAGGAGTACAGCTACGCGCGTCCGATCGTAGCGGGTGATGTGTTGCGCTGTGTGCATCAGGTCCTGGATGTTTATGAACGAGAAGGAAAACAGGGTGGAAAAATGACTTTTCTGGTTACACAGGTCCAGGGCGAGGATCTGGATGGTCAGCTCGTCTTTACGAGCACGAGCACCATCATTCTGCGCTGAATGGAGGGAGAGTTCATGCAACAAACACTGGATTGGTCGGGTGTAGAGGAGGGGAGCGAGCTTGCGCCTCTCGTCAAGCCTGCCATTACCAAGGTTCAATTGCTCAAGTACGCAGGGGCATCAGGTGACTTTAATCTCATCCACACCGATGTGGAGACAGCTCGTCAGGTAGGACTGCCGGGGACGATCGCACACGGCATGCTCAGCATGGGATTTTTGGGGCAATACGCCAGCCAGTTGGCGGGCCCGAAAGGATTTGTTAGCAGGTTGCAGGTTCGTTTTTCCGGCATGGTGTTTCCAGGTGATGTCTTGACGTGTCGAGCCAAAGTCATCAAAAAGGAGAGCGACAAGATCGAACTGGAGCTGTTTGTGGAACGAGAAGCGGGCAAAGCCTTGACGAGTGGCGAGGCGACCTTGACCTTGCGTCCGTAATACCGGCAGCAAGAGCAGGAGGGGACAGAAATGTCGAGGACGATATGGTTTCTCATGTCCACTATGTTGATTGCCAATATCGGCTTCGGTGTCATTTTGCCTACTTTGCCGTTCATGGCCAGATCCGTGGGGGCCACGACGTTGGAGATGGGCATGGCGCTCTCCGCATTCGCGATCTCGCAATTGTTGTTCAGTTCGTTTTGGGGCAGGATGTCTGATCGGGCAGGCAGGCGCCCGATCCTCATCCTGGGCATTGTCGGATATGGAATCGCCTCATCACTGGTCGGACTCTCCCCCAATGTCACCATTTTGCTTCTATTACGATTCATCTCAGGCGCATTGGCTTCCGCAGTTTTTCCTTCAGCACTCAGCTTGGCAACTACCTCTACAACATCGGAGGATCGTCCCCGCGTCATGGCGTACATGGGCTCGATGAACGGCATCGGTTTTATTATCGGCCCGCCATTGGGGGCATTTCTGAGTGGATTCGGTATGCAGATTCCCTTTTTTTCCGTGGGGCTGCTATCTGTCGGAAGCGGAATCCTCGCCTTTTGGCTATTGCCCGTAGAACCGAAGTCCAGCCTGGATAAGGAGCCGAGTAGAGGACGATTCAACCTGCTTCTGCAGGTGAAAGAGTCCATATGGGCGTTGTTTGATCGCAAGCTTGCTCCTTTTCTTGGGGGAACCTTCGTCTTTACTTTTAGTGATGCGGCTATTACTTCGACGTTAGCCTATTTTCTGACTGACGTGCTGCACTCGACGCAGACCATGGCTGGCTGGGCGTTTATGGTGAATGGCGGAGCAGGTGCGCTGATCCAAATGTCCCTTTTCTCATCCTGGTATCGGAGATGGGGAGAAATGGGGACGATTTTGACAGGTTTTCTATTTGGGATGATTGGATTTATTGTCTTAGGATTTGCCATTGGGGTGATTTGGGTATTTGTCGCGATGACGTTGCTCGCCTTTTGCCGAGGGTTCGCTTTTCCCGCGATGACCTCCGCGATTTCGTTGCGTGCGAGCATAAACGCACAAGGGAGTAGCTTTGGGGCTCAAATGACCTGCAACAGTTTGGGAAGAGCGATTGGCCCGTTGATCGCTGGATGGTTGTTTGCCTATCAGGAACGCCTGCCGTATTTTGTGGCTGGTGGTTTGATGCTGGTCTTGACGGTAGCTTTTATCAAGGGCAGTTTGATGGAGAAAGAGATCGATGGAGTGAGGAATGGGAGAGGAACGGATATGTGAAGGGGGGAAAATCATGTCCAGAGGAGCCACTTTTCTGACCCGTGAATTGAGTGCATATCCCACGGGTGGATACCGCGTTTGGCTGTTGTCTATCGCCATCTTGGCAAACTTTATTGCCTCTTATGAATCGCAGATAGCTCCTGTGCTGCCGCTGTTGTTGAACGACCTCAACATGGACTTGCAAGCATACGGTATCTTGTCTGCTGTTTCCATCCTCGCTGCGGCTTTGTCCTCTCTCGTTTTCGGTCCGCTTGCCGACAAATACGGACGCGTGCAGTTTCTTGTCCCGAGCCTGTTTTTGACTACCATCTGCGTTTTTGCGATGTCATTTGTGGAAACCATCTCACAGCTTTTTATTCTGCGTGTCGTGCTTTCCTTCGTCGACGGAGTGGCGTTTGGGATGACAGCGGGACTGGTACGAGACTTTTCCCCGAGGATGGGGCGAGCATTGGCTTATAGCTTCTGGACGTTCGGACCGGTCGGCTCTAACTTCTTCGCAAGTGCCATGGCTGGCTGGACCCTTCCTGTATTCGGCTCCTGGCAATCGCAGTTCTATATCGCAGGAACGATAGCCCTCATCTCCTCCATCGTCATTCTATTTGCGATCCGTGATCTTTCTCCTAGTCTGCGTGCTCAAATCGTCCACACTCTCGATCATCTGCCGGATGTGAAGGAAAAGTCCGCGAGTGTCGAACCCAAGGCAGAACGTGAATCGAAGATGATGCAGATTCTGCGTGTTCCGCATCTGTGGCTCTCTAGTATCGGCATCTCTTTCTATCTGCTTATCTACTTTACGATGGCGGCATTCGGACCCAAACTTCTGGTCGATGCATTTGGCTTCGAAGCCCATCAGGCCGCTGGAATTGCCAAGTACTTCTGGATGCTGAATCTCGGTGTCCTGCTCTTGGTCGGATGGATCTCAGACCGCCTGCAAATGCGGAAACTCATTTCGCTGATCGGAGCCCTTGGCTTTGGCATCTACATGATCTATTTTGTCAGTTTGTTCGGAACGCAGGTGTCAGAATTCACGATGATTGTAAGCGTTTCCATGTTGGGTACGCTGATGGCCATCACCTATGCACCGTGGAATGCTTTGTTCTCGGAAAATGCAGAAGACGTCAATGCGTCTTTGCAGTCCACCGCTTGGGGAGTACACGGGGCGATTATACGCGTAGTGCCCGTCATCATGAACCTCGTCCTGCCATCGATTGTAACCGACTACGGGTGGCAGTCTTGGGTCGCGATCGCGTCCTTGGTCGGGGTGGTCGTCTATGTTCCCCTTTTGTTCATGACCAAAGGTAGATGGTTTTCCAAGAAACCAAACGAGGCTGTGGTGCAATGATGAATGAAATGCGCATCGGACCCATCGAGATTCTGATCGGGGAAAAGCAGAGTCGCACCCCATTCTCCACTTCCCTGCTGATCCGAGGGAAAGAGCGAGATGCGCTCATTGACTGCGGAGCAGGAGAAGCAGTGTTTGACTATGTGGAGCGAGAGCACAACGTCCAAGACATATATCTCACTCACTACCATTTCGATCACATTTGGGGACTTGCCCATTTTCCACAGAGCCACACCTGGATTAATGAACGTGATCTGCCTAAGTTATCTGATTTGGATGAGCTCGCAAAAGCAAATGGCTATTACGCCATCTTTGGCGAGGAGGAGGGGAAGCAATGGATTCGGGGTCAGCGTGAGGACACAGGAGAGAGGAAGGGAAGGCTGTACTCCTGGACCAGTGCAGTAGAAGCGGCCAAATCGACCTATCCCTACGATCGGGAAATGGAGATGGCAGGGGTAAAAGTTTTCATGGTGCATGCTCCCGGTCACTGCGAAGGGTTCTGCTGCCCCTATTTTCCTGATTATGGCGTCCTCCATGTGGGTGATTTTGATCTGACAGCGTTTGGTCCCTGGTACAACAACGCAGACAGCGATATTGATGACATGTTGCAGTCCGCAAAAAAGACATTACTGGTGGACGCGGAGTACTACGTCACTTCTCATCAGAAAGGCGTCGTGTCCCGTGCCGACTACAAGCGACGGCTGGAGAGCTATATGGGGATTATTAACAGGCGGGAGGAGCAGGTGATTCGAGCGATCAGGCAAGGAGTATCTCCCGAGCAGCTCATTCATCAAGAGGTCTTTTATCTACAGAAAAACGTGCAGCAGACACCACGTCTATTAACATTCGAGAAAATGGGCATCGCCAAGCATTTGAAACGATTGATCAAACATGGCGAGCCGATTCAGGAGTACTACGAGCGGTATCTGACTGCGCAAGGCATGTACAAAGAATATGTGGACTATGAATATACACCTTCTGCCACGGCACCAACAGTGTTAGGTGAGTCGAATAGACCGAGCAAGGGGGAGAGGAAATGAGCAGACCTTGGCATCAATGGTACTTGGAAGGCGTCTGTGCAGAAGTAGAGATTCCATCCATTTCGCTTTACCAGATTTTGGAACGTTCGGCGCAGGACTATCCGAATCGTCCGGCCGTGATTGATGGAGACAGAGAATGGAGTTACGCGAAACTGCGAGCAGACGTTGATTATCTGGCAGCTGCCATGTACAGCCGTGGTGTACAAAAAGGCGACAGGATTGCGATATCTTTTCCCAATAGTGTAGAGTACATTCTCGCTTATTACGCAGTTCTTCGCCTTGGCGGCATCGTAGTGCAGGTCAATCCGATGTATCAATCACACGAGCTGGATTATATCCTGAAGGATTCGGAGGCTTCCTGGTTTGTCGGTTATCGTGAGCAGGCGGAGAAGCTGAACAAAATCGATTTGAAAGAAAAGCTAAACACGATTTGGGCGGACCCGGACGATGGTGACGAGAACAGCCTGTACGGGATGATTCACTTGAAGAAACATCATTTGCCACCATTGGAGGTTCAGCCGCAAGAGGATTTGGCTGTTCTGCAATACACAGGAGGGACAACAGGTCGAGCCAAGGGAGTGATGCTGACGCACGCAAATCTAGTCGGGACAGTCTACCAGGGGTTCACGTTTGGCGGCGGGGTACGCAAAGTGGAGGAGCGGATCTTGGGGATGCCCCCACTCTATCACGTCTATGGCATGAGTCGGATGAATGGCACCATTTTCAACGCACAAGCCTATATCTGTCTGCCGCGATACGACGTGAATTCCATTTTGCAAATCATTCGCAAACACCGTCCGACAGGTTTTCCTGCCGTGCCGACTGTCTATATTTCTCTTCTGAACCATCCCGATCTGCAGCCGGGTGATCTGGACTGTATCGTCGCTTGCGGCAGTGGATCGGCACCTCTTCCCGCAGAAGTGATGCAATCCTTCGAGCGAAAGACGGGAGTTCCGATCATCGAGGGCTACGGATTGTCCGAAACCTCTCCGGCTACTCACGTCAATCCATCTGCGAGGAGAAAGCCGGGCAGTATCGGTATCCCATTGCCAAATACTGACAGTAAAATCGTCGACATGGAGACGGGACTGCAGGAGTTTCCACCGGGCGAACCGGGCGAGCTGATCATCAAAGGGCCGCAAGTAATGAAGGGCTATTGGAAAAAGCCAGAGGAGACAGCGGAGGTCATGCGAGATGGCTGGTTTTATACAGGGGACATGGCGATGATGGATGAAGAGGGGTACTTTTACATCGTCGGTCGCAAAAAAGAGCTCATCATCTCTAGTGGCTTCAACGTCTACCCAATCGAAGTAGAAGAAGTGATCTACCAGCATCCTGCGGTAGCGGAGGCTGTCGTTTATGGTGTACCGGATTCCTATCGAGGTGAAACCGTCAAGGCTGCTATCGTACCTCGACTTCATCAGCAGGTGACCGAAGAGGAGATCATTACCTGGTGCTCGGAAAAATTGGCTCGCTACAAGGTGCCAAAAATCATCGAATTCCGCGTCGAGCTGCCCAAGACCACGGTCGGAAAAATCCTGCGGCGTACGCTGATGGAAGAGGATCGGCAACGCAGATTGGCTCAGGGAGGGGAAGTTGGATGAGAGATGCCGTATTGGTTTCTGCTGTTCGGACTCCAATAGCCAGAGCAAAGGGAGCTTTGAAGGATATGGAGCCCTCCGATTATGGCGCTCTGGTGATCCAGGAAGCATTGAAGCGGGCACAGGTAGAAGGAGACGAAGTGGATGACGTGATCTTCGGCAACTGTCTTTCTGGCGGCGGAAATATAGCTCGATTGTCGGCGCTAAAAGCAGGGATGCCTGTAACGACACCTGGTTTGACCATCGATCGGCAATGCGGATCTGGAATAAATAGCGTAGTTCTAGCTGCAGAGGCGATTCTCGCAGGAGGTGCCAGCATCATGCTGGCTGGTGGGGCGGAGAGCATGACCCGGGTGCCGTACCTGATGGAGCCGCCTAGTCAGGCATACGACCGTTCCCCACCCAAATTCATCCGCAGGGAGTTGGCCCCGAAGCATATCGGCAACCCACCGATGGGCATAACGGCAGAAAATCTCGTGGAGCGTTACAACATCAGCCGGGAGGAGCAGGATGAGTTCGCGTTTCAAAGCCAGCAGAAGATGAAGATCGCGATGGAGGAAGGCATTTTCAGAGAGCAGATTTTACCGATTGCGATCCCGGGGAAAAAGGGGGCAACGACGTTATTTGAGCATGACGAGCATCCGCGGCCAGAGACGAACCTCGCAGGGTTGGCAGCATTGCCCGCAGTATTTAAAGAGGGTGGCAGTGTCACAGCCGGGAATTCGTCAGGTGTAAACGACGGTGCAGCAGCATTGGTCCTGATGGAAGGACGAGAAGCCGAGAAGCGAGGATTGGAGCCGCTGGCAAGGGTGGCAGGATGGGCTGTAGCAGGTGTCGACCCCCATATCATGGGCATCGGCCCGGTGCCTGCGACACAGAAGCTATTGAAAAAGCTTGATCTCAAGCTGTCAGACATCGATCTGGTGGAAGTGAATGAGGCTTTTGCCGCACAAGTAATCGCATGTGATCGAGAGCTTCACTTCGATCCGGAGCGGCTGAATGTTACAGGTGGTGCGATTGCGCACGGACATCCGATCGCAGCAACAGGATCCATGCTGGTCACCAAGCTCGCCTATGAGCTAAGGCGCAGAGGAGCCAAGCGTGGTCTTGTTACCGCATGTATCGGTGGAGGTCAAGGAATTGCGCTGATGATTGAGCGATTATAAACATATTTCACCTCGTCCGAATAGGGCGAGGTTTTTCTTTTCAAAGGACGAAGCGCCACTTGCTGGTCGCCCACATATGATGATGGGGGAAAGCCTAGCAAGAGAGGAGTTTCGCAGATGAGTAATTGCTACTCGATACATGACGAGGAATTACAACTCACGGCCTACAGACTGGAATCGAGACCTCCACAAGACGTGCTGGTCTGGGCGATAGAGCACTTCGGATCAAGCCTGGTTCTCGCCTCCAGCTTCGGGGCGGAGGATGTGGTGCTCATTGATATGCTGCACAAGCTTGCTCCTACCGTCCCCGTTTTCTATTTGGACACGAACAAGCATTTTACCGAGACATACCTGACCCGCGACTTGCTTCAGGAGCGATATGGTGCGTCTTTTATCCAGGTATTGCCGCTTCTGACACTGGAAGAGCAGGCACTTCAATACGGCGATGAGCTTTGGCGGCGAGAGCCTAATCTCTGCTGTCAGATTCGCAAGGTAGAACCATTGGAGCGTATTCTGGCAAACTATCAGGCTTGGATTACAGGAATTCGCCGGGAGCAGTCTCCTACTCGGGCCGATGCCAAAAAAGTAGAATGGGATGGGAAATTTAACCTGGTCAAGTTTAATCCGCTGGCCGACTGGACCCAGTCACAGGTGTGGGAATATATACACGCACACGATGTCCCCTACAATCCGTTGCACGACAACCATTATCCAAGTATCGGCTGCAGTGTCTGCACTCGGCAGGTAATGCCAGGAGAAGATCAGCGAGCTGGTCGGTGGGCTGGATTTGCCAAAACGGAATGTGGTTTGCACAAATGAATGCAAGGAAAGGGGATCACATGATGTCTACGAATATACCGCATGGGGGACAACTGGTCGAAAGGTTGCGGCCGAGGACGGAGGAAAGTCGGTGGATTCTTCCAGAAAAGGTGGTCACGGTAGACAGTTGGACGCTATCTGATCTGGATTGTCTAGCTATTGGCGCCTTTTCTCCTCTTGCTGGATTTATGGGAGAGGCAGACTACCATGCAGTTGTATCATCCATGCGAATGTCAAATGGCACGGTCTGGCCATTGCCCGTCACGTTGGCTGTCGAGTCTTCCAAGTATGGAGATGTCCGACCAGGAGACTGTCTCTTGCTACGCGGGGAAGATGGGGAGGACTACGGGATATTACATGTGGAAAGCCGGTATATTCCAGATAAGCGCATAGAAGCCCTCCATGTATTTCAGACGACAGACGAGAAACATCCTGGAGTAAAAAAGTTATATGAAAAACCAGATCTTTACCTCGGCGGTCCAGTCGAGGTGTGGCGAAGACCCAAGCCAGAGCGGTTCAGTGATTATTTTCTTACACCTGCGCAGACAAGAGCTACCTTTACTGCGAAAGGTTGGAAGAGTGTTGTCGGCTTCCAGACACGCAATCCTGTTCATCGGGCACATGAATACATCCAGAAAGCTGCTTTGGAAATTGTCGATGGCCTGTTTCTCAACCCGTTGATGGGCGAAACGAAGTCCGATGATGTACCAGCAACTGTGCGGATGAAGAGCTATTTGGTTCTGCTGGAAAACTACTATCCGCAAAATCGCGTCCTGCTGGCCGCCTTCCCTGCAGCGATGCGTTATGCCGGCCCGCGTGAAGCCGTTTTTCACGCGTTAGTCCGAAAAAACTACGGCTGCACGCATTTTATCGTGGGAAGGGATCATGCGGGAGTCGGGGATTACTATGGCACGTATGACGCCCAGTACATTTTTTCTGAGTTTGAACCCGAGGAGTTGGGTATCCAACTATTGTTTTTTGAACACAGCTTTTACTGCAAGTCTTGTCAGGGAATGGCAACCACCAAAACTTGTCCGCATGATTCAAGTCATCACATGGCCTTGTCAGGGACGAAGGTGCGAGAAATGCTGAGAAATAGGCAGACGCCGCCACCTGAATACAGCCGGCCGGAGGTAGCGAGTATTTTGATTGAAGGTTTGCAGGGACAGGAAAATTCCTTAACCAAATAAGAACCGATTGCGAGGGGCGGTGAATCCGTCCCTCGTACTATTTTTCTGGGGTGACAAGCAAGTAGATGTATGCGCTTTCGTGCATATGCCTATTGAAAAAACGCATCATTACTGAACATTCGTTCGGACGAAAGTCGTTTGAAATCTTTAGTAATTCGTTGACACCCCCATAGTGCCTAGCTATAATCAGACGTAACACTTTATTTTCAGACAACAACAATATTGGAAATATTGTATGAATAGCAGGCTTTGACGAGGATGGTGCACGTTTACTCTTTCTCAGAGAGCCCGGGATGCTGCGAACCGGGTAAAGAGTGCGAGGCATTGCTCACCTCCGAGCCGTTTTACTGAAAGCTGTGAGAGCAGTTAGTAGGTAAAACCGTTTAACACCCGTTAGCGTGTTACAGTCCACAAACAATGTGACTGGCTGAGATCGGCTGACCGTGAGGCGCCGATGAAGTTGGGTGGTACCGCGAACCCTTTCGCCCCAAAAGACATGGAACAAGAACCGTGTCGGGGCGAAAGGGTTTTTCTATGTGGTTATAGTTAAAAACAATACCTGTTGAAAAGTGGGAGGGGGAGAGGAAATGAGTGTTGAAATCGCTGAATTGAGCAGCAAAAAAAGCATGCCGCCCATTCAGTTCGGTGAAGAAGTATCCGGTGCTGAAACGTTGCTGCGCTGTCTGATCCTGGAGGAAGTAGAGCACATTTTTGGTTATCCTGGCGGTGCTGTACTGCCGATTTATGACTCGTTGTACGGGAGCTACTTTAAGCACATTTTGACTCGCCACGAGCAAGGGGCTATCCATGCTGCAGACGGATACGCTCGTGCGACAGGCAAACCTGGCGTTTGTATCGCAACTTCCGGTCCGGGCGCTACCAACCTGGTGACAGGAATCGCGACTGCACAGATGGACTCTGTGCCGCTGGTCTGCATTACCGGGAACGTCGCACAAAACCTGATCGGTACGGACGCTTTCCAGGAGGCAAATATTACCGGCATCACCATCCCGATCACCAAGCACAGCTACTTCGTACGAGATGTGCGCGATCTGCCGAGAATCGTCAAGGAAGCGTTCCATATCGCCACGACAGGCCGTCCCGGCCCTGTGCTGATCGACATTCCCAAGGACGTAGCCAATGCGAAAGCGCCTTTCTACTATCCGGAGGATGTGAACATCCGTGCTTACCGAGCTTCGCTGGTACCGAGTGATGAAGAAGTAAATACATTCGTAGAGGCGCTCCGCTCCTCTAAAAAACCAGTGATTCTCGCCGGTGGCGGAATTATCTCAGCTGGTGCCGACAAAGAACTGCTCGCATTTGCCGAGAAGACCCGTATCCCTGTCATCAACACATTCATGGGATTGGGCGGCTTCCCGGGCGTGCATGAACTGGCTCTTGGAATGCCAGGCATGCATGGAAGCTACGCAGCCAATCAGGCACTGCTGCAAGCAGACTGTGTGATCGGACTCGGGGCTCGCTTCGATGACCGAATCACGATGGGCCGCACCAAAGAATTCGCTCCGAATGCACGTATCGTTCACGTCGACATCGATCCAGCAGAGCTGGGGAAAAACGTCGCGACTGCCGTTACAGTAGCCGGAGATGTGAAAAGCACACTGGAAAAAGCGTTGCCGCTGGTGTCGGCATGTGACTCCCAGGCTTGGATCGACCAGTTGAAAGAGTGGCAGCAGCAACAGCCGTACAAGTACAAGAAGGAAGACGACGTCTTGAAGCCGCAAGCTGTGATTGAGCTTCTGTACAACACCACGGACGGTAATGCGATTGTCACGACTGACGTCGGGCAGCATCAGATGTGGACGGCACAGTACTACAAATTCAAACACTCTCGCTCCTTCATTTCTTCTGGCGGTCTTGGCACGATGGGCTTTGGCTTCCCATCTGCGATCGGTGCGCAATTCGCGCATCCTGACCGAACAGTCATCGCAGTCGTGGGGGATGGCGGCTTCCAGATGACCAATCAGGAACTGGCGATTGTCTCCCAGTACAACATTCCGGTCAAGGTAGCCATTCTGAACAACCAGTGTTTAGGGATGGTCCGCCAGTGGCAAGAGCTTTTCTACGACAACCGCTACAGCGAGATCGACCTGACCTGCAGTCCGGATTTCGTCAAGCTGGCTGAAGCTTACGGTGTCAAAGGCCTTCGCGCCAGCACGCAGGAAGAAGCAGAGCGCGTGTGGGCAGAAGCACTCGAGCACAACGGCCCGGTGGTCATTGACTTCCGCGTCGCACCTGGCGAAAACGTCTATCCGATGGTTGCCTCAGGAAACACCTTAGATCAGATGGAATTGGGGGAAGAGTAGATGCAGCGACATACGATTGCCGTACTTGTAAATGATCAGCCCGGCGTATTGACCCGTGTCGCGACCCTGTTCGGTCAGAGAGGCTTTAACATCGACAGCATTACGGTCGGTGGCTCCGAGGAAGCAGGCTTGTCCCGCATGGTCATCAGTACCGGGGGCGACGACCAGCAGATCAATCAGTTGATGAAGCAGCTCTACAAGCTCATCGACGTGATCTCGGTCACCAATCTGAGCGCCAATCCTTTTGTTTCGCGGGAGCTGGCTCTGATCAAGGTAAGTGCCTCTCCAAGCCAATTGGCTGAGCTAAACGGGATTGTCGAGCCATTCCGGGCAGCGATTGTCGATGTGGGCCCTGAATCGCTGATCGTCCAGGTAACGGGTGACACCGAGAAAATCGACGCTTTGCTCATCCTTTTGCAGAGCTATGGTGTACTCGAATTAACTCGCACCGGGGCAGTGGCGATGGCACGCAGTATCGTACCAGCAGATGCAGCAGCAACTGTATAGTACAAAAAATTCTGAATTAAAATTCAAACTAAACAACATTTCAGGGAGGCTACACAAATGGTAAAAATGTACTATGAAGCAGACGTAAAACAAGAGGCACTGCGTGGCAAAACAATCGCAATCATCGGTTATGGCAGCCAAGGACATGCGCAAGCACAAAACCTTCGCGACAGCGGTTATAAAGTAGTAGTAGGATTGCGTCCCGGAAAATCTTGGGATGTAGCAGAAAAAGACGGTTTTGAAGTACTGACAGTAGCAGAAGCAACCAAACGTGCAGACGTGGTGCAAATCCTGATGCCGGATGAGCGTCAAGCGCAAGTATACCGCGATGAGGTAGCTCCTAACCTGAAATCCGGCGCTGCTCTTTGCTTCTCCCACGGCTTCAACATCCACTACGCGCAAATCGTGCCACCGGCTGACGTAGACGTAATCATGTCTGCTCCAAAAAGCCCAGGACATCTGGTGCGCCGCGTATACCAAGAAGGCTTCGGTGTTCCTGGTCTGATCGCGATCTACCAAGATGCGACTGGTAACGCGAAAGACATCGCATTGGCATACTCCAGCGGGATCGGCTGCACCAAAGCAGGCGTTATCGAAACGACTTTCCGTGAAGAGACAGAAACCGACCTGTTCGGTGAGCAAGCAGTTCTCTGCGGTGGAGCGAGCGAGCTGGTAAAAGCTGGTTTCGATACTCTCGTAGAAGCAGGTTACGCTCCAGAGATCGCATACTTCGAGTGCTTGCATGAACTGAAGCTGATCGTTGACCTGATGTATGAAGGCGGCTTGGCTCGCATGCGCTACTCCATCAGTGACACGGCTGAATACGGTGACTACAGCGTAGGCCGTCGCATCATCACAGACGAAACTCGCAAAGAGATGAAAAAAGTGCTGTCCGAAATCCAAGATGGTACATTTGCCCGCAACTGGATCCTGGAAAACCAGGCAAACCGCCCAGGCTTTACTTCCCGCCGCCGTCTAGAAGCAGAACACGGCATCGAGGTAGTAGGGGAGCAACTCCGCGGCATGATGTCTTGGCTGAACAATAAATAATAGCGTTAGGGAAAAATGTGGAGGTGAATAGTTCATGCGGACCATTGAGATTTTTGATACAACATTGCGTGACGGGGAACAGTCTCCGGGTGTCAACATCAGCACGAACGAAAAGGTGGAGATCGCCCTTCAACTGGAGAAACTGGGCGTTACGAGAATCGAGGCAGGCTTTGCTGCTGCCTCTCCCGGTGACCAAAAGTCAGTGGCCGAAGTAGCGAAGCGCGTAAAAAACTCCACCGTCGTCAGTCTGGCTCGCGCCGTCAAGGACGACATGGATAAGGCTTACGAAGCGCTGCGCAACGCGGAAAACGCATCCCTCCACGTCTTTCTCGCGACGTCTCCGATCCATCGTGAATTCAAGTTGAACATGAGCAAGGAACAGGTTCTGCAGCGTGCTGTGGAAGCTGTGACTTACGCGAAGAAGTACTTCAAGGAAGTTCAGTTTTCTGCAGAAGATGCGGCACGCACGGAGATCGACTTTTTGAAACAGGTGGTAGAGGCGGTCATCAAAGCGGGTGCGACTACGGTCAACATCCCGGATACCGTGGGCTACATGACGCCGATCGAGTACGGAAACATTTTCCGCGAGCTGAAAACAGTGCCTGGCGCAGACCTGATTCGTCTGAGCTGCCACTGCCATGACGACTTGGGAATGGCGGTAGCCAACAGCTTGGCGGCGATTGAGGGCGGCGCTACACAGGTAGAAGGAACGATCAACGGAATTGGTGAGCGCGCAGGGAATGCTGCCCTGGAGGAAGTAGCCCTCGCACTGGAAACGCGCAAGGACTACTACCAGGCAACCACGAAGATGAACCTGAAGGAAATCGCCCGCACCAGCCAATTGGTCAGCCGCTTGACCGGGATGATCGTGCCTGGAAACAAGGCTGTCGTCGGTGCCAATGCCTTTGCGCATGAATCGGGCATTCACCAGGATGGCGTCCTGAAAAATGTCACTACCTACGAGATCATCCGTCCTGAGTCGGTGGGCTTCAAGTCCAACAAACTGGTTCTCGGCAAGCACTCCGGCCGCCATGCGTTCAAAGAGAAGCTGATTGAGCTGGGCTATCACCTGGAGCAAGAGGAAGTAAACGCGGCGTTTGCAGCGTTCAAAGTGCTCTGCGACAAGAAAAAAGAGATCACAGACGATGATATTCTCGCGTTGGTGGATACCAAAATGGAGCGCGGTCAAGAAGCGTTCCAGCTTGAATCCGTGCAGCTCGCCTACGGGAATATCTCTGTACCGACCGCAAGTGTGCGTCTCCGTCGCGCAGATGGCTCCATCTGTGAAGAAGCGGCATGCGGCAATGGCTCTGTGGATTCCATCTACAAGGCAATTGACCGGGCGACAGGCGAAGAAGTGACACTGACCGATTACAAAATTCTTTCCGTCACGCACGGCAAGGATGCATTGGGAGAAGTGTACGTCCGCTTGCAGCAAGGCGATTTGAGCGTGACCGGACGGGGTGTCAGCACGGATGTCCTGGAAGCGAGTGCCATTGCTTATATTCGTGCCGTCAACAAGATTCAGGAGCGTCGCAGCGAATCCGTACCGGTAGCTGTCAACTAGAAGCAGACGCATTTGATACAAAAACCACTACAGAGAAAAGCGGGATAAATGATGAAGAAAAATTATCGTATCGCTATTCTGCCTGGGGACGGGATCGGGCCGGAGATTATGCAGGAAGCCGTTAAGGTCCTCAACCTGGTAGGAGAGCGGGAAGGCGTCACGTTTACTTGTGAAGAAGGCCGGATCGGCGGTATTGCCATCGATACAGATGGCACTCCGCTGCCGGAAGAAACCTTGAAGCTGGCCAAGGAAGCAGATGCTGTGCTGCTTGGTGCAGTCGGGGGACCCAAATGGGATCAAAACCCTGGACATCTGCGCCCAGAAACAGGACTGTTGGGAATTCGCAAAGGATTGGGGCTTTTTGCCAACCTCCGACCTGCCACGATGATCAACTCCCTGGTGGACGCTTCCTCCCTCAAGCCGGAAGTGGTATCCGGAGTCGACCTGATCGTCGTCCGTGAGCTGACCGGCGGGATTTACTTCGGGGAGAAAAAGCGCTATGACGGTCCCAATGGTGAAGTAGCGGAAGACCAATGCGTTTATCATGAAGCAGAAATCGAGCGAATCATTCGTGTAGCCTTCGATGTTGCACGCAAGCGTCAAAAGCGCGTGGTGTCTGTAGACAAGGCAAACGTACTGGAAAGCTCCCGCCTCTGGCGCAAGGTAGCAGAGCGCGTGGGTGCTGACTATCCGGATGTAGAGCTGAGCCATCAATTGGTTGATTCCTGCGCAATGCAACTCGTGCGTGATCCGAAGCAGTTCGACGTCATCGTGACAGAGAATATGTTTGGGGACATCCTGAGCGATCAGGCGGCGATGTTGACGGGTTCGATCGGAATGCTGTCCTCGGCTAGCCTGGCTGCCGGCACCTTCGGCCTGTATGAGCCAGTGCACGGCTCCGCTCCTGATATCGCTGGAAAAGGCATCGCCAATCCATTGGCAACGATCCTCTCCGTCGCGATGATGCTGCGTCTGTCCTTGGGGATGGATAAAGCGGCTGACGCTGTGGAAAAAGCGGTCGGAGATGTATTGGAAGCAGGACATCGCACAGGCGATATCGCTTCGGATCGCAGCAAAGCCATCGGTACTGTAGAGATGGGTCAGCTGGTTCGTGATGAGCTGAGCAAGATCTTGAACTAATTGTTCGGATGCAAACATGAAGCCCTGCCACGTTCCTTTGTTGAAATGACGTGGCAGGGTTATTGTTGTCTTCATGCTCTAGCGGTGGTGAGGAAAAAGGAGAAAACGCTCCAGCGGGTTGGGATCTTCGCTGGGGGTCATCCCTGTCCGCCTCCCACTCCAAAGGCGGAACTGCGGCCAAAAGCAGCCGCTTCGAAAGAAGTGAATCAGGGTTGGCCGCTAAAGCGTGTTCCGCCTTTTCCGTTCCGGCTTGGTCAAGATCCCAAATGCTTTCGCTCTTTTCTCCTTTTTCCTCAGCCAACTGCAGGTCGTCCACATGTTCAAAGAAAATATAGTATTGGCTGACGATGAGGCATTAACGGGTAGGTTAGCACAAAAGAGTAAATAAAAAATATATGCAAAAAGCTACATTCTAAATAGAATGTAGCTTTTCTAACTGGATTATTTTTTCTTTACTTCAGTGTTATAAAAATCATATAACTGTTCAATGGATGAACTGGACAAAAGAGGAATCGCTCTCTCAACCAATTCTCTATCCCAATCAAACCAACGTATTTCCATTAGCATATTAATTTCTGAGTCTGTGAACCGTTTCTTTATTTCTCTTGCAGGATTACCACCAACTATTGTATACGGTGGAACGTTTTTAGAGACCACAGAACCTGCTGCAACGATTGCACCTTCACCAATTGAAACGCCAGGCATTATGATCGCATTCATACCAATCCAGGCATCGCTTTTAATGACTGTATCGCCCTTTGGTTCATATGATTGTCCGATTTGCTCAACAAATGGATAAACGGTAATCCATTCTGAATGGTGGTTATGATTACCCCCCATTAAAATGACAACTCCACTTGCAATACAAACATAATTTCCAATGATGAGTTTATCTAGATGCCAACCAAACTGTTCAATTGGATTGAAGAGTTCTTGTGATTTAGCATCACCCCATAAATACCTTACACAGCCATCTTCAAAATTTTGATTACTATAATACCCTGAATAATAGGAATACTCCCCTACTTCAATGAGTGGATTTGTTACTATATCTTTTAAATACTTTGTTTCAGACCAATGATTAAATAATGGACGATTCATAACTATATTCCTCGCTTCTAAGTATTGTAGATTCTACGAATTACTTAGAAGCTTAATACGACAGCGACATTTTTAAACTTTTTCAAACGACGAATCATTATTTTCAGCCTTTCTTTTAAAGTAAAAAAGATTATAACTTAAAAAATTTCTATGGTCAAATTGTGAAATTATATTTAACTAACTGGTTCGATAGTTCAATTAATCAAAAAGACGCTTCCTCAGGAAGCGTCTTGGTCATTTTCAATTCAGAACATACGTTCGTTTCTTCGTGCAATCAAATTAGAAGCTATTATCCTTAACATCTATACTATTAGTATAAATGGAGCGAAAGAATAAGTCTACATTTTGGCAAAAAATTGATTTATATTTTTAATACCTGGCCGGGAATTTTCACAACAAGGAGGGCATAGATGCAAATTCGTTTATGGGATCTAAATCTGAAGGTCAGGTTAATTGGAGAAGCGTTGTTCAATTTGCTTTTCTGGATGTACTTTCCGTTTATCACGGTATATTTTGGATCAGCATTAGGCAATCATATCGCAGGCATGATGATGACGATCCCGCCGATTTTCAGCTTGTTCGGCGGTCTGCTCGGCGGAGCATTGGCGGACCGGCTTGGGCGACGTCCGGTGATGCTAATGGGGGCATTGCTTCAGACGTTGATGTTTGCCTTGTTTGCGGTGTCACCGTCCCATTGGATGGATTACCTCGCGTTTATTGGCATTGGGGTAGGTGGAGCTATCTATCGTCCTGCGAGCTCCGCTATGGTGGCTGATCTGGTCCCCGCAGAAAACCGTCGAGAGGTTTTCGCGACCTTTATGACTGCAAATAATATAGGTGCCGTACTTGGTCCTGCGCTTGGAGCCATTTTCTTCTTCCATTATAGGCATGAGCTGTTGTGGACCTGTTCGTTGATCCTGCTGCTGTATTTTATCGCTATTTATTTTTTGGTTCATGAATCATTGCCGCGTGCGGAGAAACATACGGAACGTACCATCTCGATATCCCGTGTTCTTAAGGAACAATGGAAGGGATACGGCATTATTTTTCGCGATAAAGTGTTTCTGATCTATACCTTGGCAGGTATATGCGCGCTGGTACCTATCATGCAACTGGATCTATATCTGGCTGTGTACGTGATCCAAGAGGTGCCTGCACAAGCTCTTTTTTCTTGGAATGGCAAATCCCTGATGCTGACCAGTACCGAGATCTACGGATGGCTGCTGGGGTTTAACGGCCTTTTGTTTGTCCTCTTTATTCTCCCAGTGACAAAATGGTTCCACAATTGGAAAGAACGCGATGTCTTCATTTTATCATCCCTGTTGTCGGGAGTCGGCACATTCGCTTTGGGATTGAATACCAATATATGGTTTTTATTTGTCGTTACGATCGTCTTCACGTTTGGGGAGATGGTTCGCTCTCCGGTGACACAGAGCTTTATCAGCCGCTATGCACCGGAGAATGCGAGAGGGCAGTACATGGGAGCAGACAGCCTGCAGGCGACCATCGGGAAGTTTTTGGCGCCGATGACGGTTTTCCTGTCCAGTTGGGTGCCGCCTATGGGGATATTCAGTCTCATTTTGTTATTTGCTTGTGTGAGTGTCATGTTGTACATCCAGCTGTTTCGAATCTATAAGGAACAGCCGAATTAGCGGATCAAGGCTGCTCCCAGACGATACAGCCAGTGTTTGAGCTCGCGTTCGTCCATCGGGGCCAGTGGAAAGCGCACGGCTGGCCGACGCACGACATGCGTTGGCTCATCCGGCACGCGAAAAGCCTGCCCTGGCGTCAATTCCAGACCATCCTCACGTAGGAAAGCAATGACTCTGTTCTCCGCTTCCGACGCGTGGGCAGTGGGTTCTCCCCATTCAATCCAGGTATTGAGTCCACCGATGATGGGATACATGTGGGCATGTGCCGGCAAGGCATTGTGCTTTTCTTTCCAGACAAATTGAAAACGGGATTGAAATAACGCCCGTCTGTCAGCCAGATATATATCGCTGAACCAGGTGTCGTCCAATAGCCGTACCGCAGCATCGACGATCAAAAGAGATGGCTCGGCTCCCGTCATGGCGGCGAGCTGTCGATTGCGTTCCAGCTCATCCTCATTCAGATCGGAAGGAAGCATCAGGACACCGAGCTGCAGATCGCGAGCCAGAGTCTTGGACAGCGAGTGCAGATAGTAGACCGGCACAGATACCTGTTGTTGCATCGCCATCTGATAGAGGGTCAGGCTGGGACGCTGAAACCACAGATCCCCGTAATGGTCATTTTCTACCAGCCGCACATTGTTGCGAGATGCCCAATCGAGTAGCTCCTCCTTGCGCTGGCGGGAATAGCTGATCCCGGTCGGAAAATGGTAATGCGGGTTGGCGAGAATCCAGTTGGCCGGATAATGCTTCTGCTCTTCTTCTAGGGCTTCGATAGAGATGCCTTCCTCGTCCATGCGAATCGGCCGGACGGTGATCCCGCACTGACTGAGCAGACGCAAAAAGACGGGGTAGCTGTATTCCTCCACATACACGACATCGCGCGGCGTCATCACTCTTTGGGCAAGGAATGCAAAGCCGCTGGTGCTGCGATTGAACAGCATGACTCGCTCGGGAGAATGGGGGAGACCCCGCCGTGTCAGATGGTCGGCAAACACTTTGTCTGCCTTCGCACGGCGGATTTTTTTCTGTGCGGAAGGTTCATCCAGGACGGTCAGGCTCTCATAAAATGCGCTGCGCAAGCGTTTGACCAGCTCTTCGCCGGGACGCGGCGAGGAATCAGAGAAAGAGGCGATCGGAATATCCGTCAGCGGGAGGCGGTTCTCCATTCGTGCTTCCTTCGCCTGTACCGTTAGATAGTAGCCTTTACCGTGGACTGCTTCCAGCCAGCCTTCTGCGGCCAGATAGTCATAAGCCTTTTTCACTGTCTCCAGGGAGCAGCTGCTGGCGATTTTCATCTCCCGCAGCGAAATCAGCTGTTGGCCGTCCACGAGAAAAGCGCCGCGCAGAATAGCCGTCTGTAACTGTTCTGCAAGTTGTACGTATATAGGCGTATGGGATTGTTTATGAAAATGAAACGAGAAAAAAGGGCGGTTGGCCATCCAGATGCGCCTCCGTTCATGTTGAAAAATAGCAATCATCATCAGCATTATAGCGGAAAGCCTGGGATAAGGGATAGGGGACAGGATGAAAATCTTCTAGCTCGAACTGCGCAGGAGGCATCCGCTTTTGGAACATGGTATCATGAGGCAAGAAAAGTCATGGGTAGGGGAGATAGGATATGAGCACACAAGAGCATAAGGCTTTGTCGCCCAAACAGGTAGGGTGTATGGTGATCACGGTTTCCGATACGCGGACAGAAGAGACGGATAAAAGCGGAAAGCTGATGACTGAGCTACTGCAAGAGGCTGGTCATCTGCGCATACGCTATCAGATCGTCAAGGACGAGCCTGCTCAAGTGATTGCCGCTGTAGAGACAGGCATTCAGGACCCACAGGTGCAGGTGATTCTTTTAAATGGAGGAACAGGGATCTCGCCACGCGACAATACTTTCGAAGCGGTATCCGGTCTTTTGGAAAAGGAAATGCCGGGTTTTGGCGAATTGTTCCGGATGTTGAGCTACACAGAGGATATAGGTTCGGCCGCGATGTTGAGCCGGGCTGTCGCCGGTACTCGCCAAGGCAAAATGATCTTCTCCACGCCTGGCTCTACAGGTGCCGTACGTTTGGCGATGACGAAGCTGATTGTGCCAGAGTTGGGGCATGTTGTTCGTGAGCTGAATCGCTAGGACAGAATTGCTCCCTTGACCTTGTATGTGGTACTGTTACGACAGGGATTTTATCGGCAATGCCCAACAACGAACGAAGAAGCGACACTTTTGCCGAAATGTGCAAGGAGAGTAGCCAACAAATGAAAATTGTACTATCTACGTTAAACGCGAAGTTTATCCATTCTTCACTTGCCTTACGTTATCTAAGAAGCTATGCAAAGCCGTCTTTTCCACAGATTGAGCTGGTCGAATATACGATTAATGATGTGACGATGAATCTAGTCGCGGATTTGTACAAGCGTGAGCCGGATGTCGTCGCATTTTCCTGTTATATCTGGAACATTCGCGAGACGCTGGGCGTCGTTCGCAATCTGAAAAAGGTGCGTCCTGACCTGCCGATTATCTTGGGCGGGCCGGAAGTGACGTACGATGCCGATCATTGGATGAAAAAGCATTCCGAAATCGACGTGATTGTGATCGGGGAAGGGGAGCAGACGCTTCTGGAGCTGCTGCAAGCTTATCAGAAAGCGCGGGAGACCGGACAGCCCCCAGCACTTCGCGATGTGAACGGCATTGCCTACCGTGACGAGGAAGGGATCGTTCGTTTCTCCATGCCGCGCGCTCAGATCGAGGAACTCGACTCGATTCCATCTCCGTATGAGCATGATTTGGATGAGCTGAACAACCGTGTCGTTTACTTCGAGGCATCACGGGGTTGCCCTTTCAAATGCCAATACTGCTTGTCCTCCATTGAAGACGGGGTGCGATACTTCAGCCTGGAGAGGGTAAAGGCAGACTTGCTGCGTCTGATCAACCACGGCGTAAAGACGATTAAATTTGTCGACAGGACGTTTAATATCAATAAAAAGTATGCATTGGAAATCTTTCAGTTTTTGATCGACAACCATAACGGGACAGTGTTCCAGTTCGAGATTACCGCTGATATTTTGCGGGCAGACGTCCTTGATTTCTTGACCGAGAATGCGCCTCCGGGAATTTTTCGCTTCGAGATCGGGGTCCAGTCGACCAATGATGAAACGAATCGTCTCGTACAGCGGATTCAACGCTTTGACAGACTCTCGCGTACGGTGACGCAGATCAAGGAATCGAAGAAAATTGATCAGCATCTGGATTTGATCGCTGGTTTGCCGGAGGAGGATTACCAATCCTTCCGTAAAACGTTCAACGACGTATTTGCGCTGCGGCCGGAGGAGCTGCAGCTTGGATTCTTGAAGATGCTGCGCGGGACAGGCGTGCGTGCACGGGCGGCCGATCACGGCTATATCTATATGGACGAAGCTCCTTATGAAATCCTCGGGAACAACGTGCTTTCCTTTGCGGATATGCAAAAAATCAAGCGTGTGGAGGATGTTCTGGAGAAGTACTGGAACGATCATCGCATGGACTACACCTTGGAATGGCTGTTGACCCATGTGTTCGAGACGCCATTTGACTTTTTTCAGTCCTTTGGCGACTACTGGGAAAGCCAGGGTTGGAGTCGAATCGGGCATCAGCTGGAGGATTTGTTTACCCGCCTACTCAGCTTTTTGGAATTCACCGGGGTGGAGGAATTAGAGCACGTCGTCAGCTTGATGAAATTTGATTATCTGCGCAATCAAAAACATCGCCCGCGCAAACTGTGGTGGGACGATGTAATGGAAAAACAAGAAATGCAGCAAACTTTTGCGCTGGTTCAGGAACAGCTCGGCAGTTTGCGCCATGATTTTGCCGAACATGCTGCGTCCCAAAAGGAATATTTCAAACATACCCTGAGCGCCAAAGTAACTTTTGATCTTGAGGCTTGGATGAAAACGGGAGAACGCATCGAGGGTTCTTATATCCTCGTCTTGTATTATCCGTACAAGGATGAGCAAGGTAATGCGTTTGTCGTGGTAGAACAGGACCTGAGCGTGGCAAACTAAGGAGACCTGGATCTATGAGCATGGAGCCATCATGCTTCATATGAATCAGGGTGCATACAAGCCGCTCGTTCCCTTACGAATGGATGGAGACAAGCGGCGAAGATAGGGGATTTTGCCGGATGGAAGTTAACCTTCTGATGTCAATCATAGAACAATACGGTTATTTGGCCATTTTCTTTCTGTTGTGGCTCGGAATCGTAGGATTGCCAATTCCCGATGAGCTGGTGGTAGCGACGGGGGGATTTCTGGTTTCCATTGGAATCCTGGACCCTGTGTACGCATTGTTGATAGCTTATCTGGGAGTGGCCTCTGGATTGACGATCGGGTTTTTACTGGGAAAATACTTTGGGAAACCTATACTGGGATGGTTGTCAAAAAAAGAGAAAATGAAGAACAAGGTAGAACAGGCGACGGCGATGCTGGAAAAGCATGGAACGACAGCGTTGTGCATCAGCTATCTGTTTCCCGTCGTGCGCCATCTCGTACCATACTTGGTCGCGATGGGTGGGATGTCGTATCGCCGCTATGCACTGCTCTCGTATCCGATCGGATTAGTTTGGACCTTTGTCTTTTATCTGATTGGTTACATCTTCGGGCGAAATGTCGAGACCATCATCGGCATGATTCGTTCTTATGGGGCTTACACCCTGTTGGTCCTTGTCGTCATTGCAGGAGTCTATCTGCTGGTACGCAAGCTGCGAACCCGTACTTCGCATGCGAAAGGAGAGTAGGGCATGGTTCAGGAAAAAGTGCGGCGTCACCGCAGAAATCGCAACCTCATGCTGGGAGCGGTACTGCTTTTGATGGCCGCAGGACTACTTCCCGCTGTTCCCTACTGGGTGCCGGTTGCAGGAGTGGCGCTCGTCAACCTGTATGCATGGTCACTGATGGCGTGGGACAAACAGCTGGCGATCCAGCATCGCTTCCGCATCCCGGAGGCGAGCCTCCTGCTGTCAGCTGCGCTCGGGGGTGGGGCAGGCGCACTGCTGGGGATGCTCGTCCATCGCCACAAGACCAAGCATCTGCGTTTTGTTCTTTTGGTCCCCCTTTTTACACTATTGCAAATCTTGTTTCTGGTCTTTCTCCTGAAAAAATGAATGATAGGGCACGAGTAGGAATGTCTGCTCGCTGCTCTTTTTTTGTACTTTCAGAACTAGACTTCCTTGCGAGAAATTGATCGGATAACTTTACCATGCTAGGGCATAATAACCTACAACTCAATCGACTTTCGTGGAGTTGAGAGGAGGAGGTTGCTTGAGCCAATTCTGGAATGCCTGGCGTAAAAGGAAGGAAAGTCTTCGCAATCTGACGCTTGAGCAGCATGCCAATAAAAGCATGGCTAGCGTCGACGACCGTACCGTGACCTCCGTATTGGAGGATAATATAGCGTTGATTGAGCAGCAGTTTGGAAAGAGCGACGATCTCGTGATACGCAAATTCCAAATCAAGACCGGGGAAGAAGCCGCTGTCATTTTCCTAGATGGAATGGTAGACCAGGATGTCATCAGTGATTTCGTCATCCGTTCGATGACCACAGAACAGACAACCTACCTTGCTCCGGCAACTAACGAACTGGAAGCGACCAATCAATTGCGTCAGATCGTGCGCAATATCTTGTCGGGAAATTCAGTTTTGTTCATAGAAGGCAGCAAGGAAGTCTATCTGATCAATTCACGGGGCTGGGATCGAAGAGGCGTGTCGGAACCGAAGACGGAGTCGGTCGTACGCGGGCCGCGCGATGGATTTACCGAGACGCTTAGCGTTAACGCTGCTTTGATTCGTTTTCGCCTGAAGGACCCCAATCTGCGAGTCCGGCATCTGATCGTCGGGCAGCGGACAAAGACAGATATCTTTGTCATGTATCTCGAGGAGATTGTCGATCCGCCGATCGTGAATGAAGTGATCAGAAGAATCGAGGACATGAATCTGGATGCGATTCTGGAAAGCGGCTATATCGAACAGATGATTCAGGATCATCGGTATTCTCCTTTTCCGCAAATACAGAACACAGAACGGCCAGACAAGGTAGTAGCGAATCTGTTGGAGGGAAAGGTGGCTATTCTCGTAGACGGGACACCGTTCGCACTGATCGCACCTGCTCTCTTTTCTCAGTTTTATCAAAGCCCGGAAGATTACTATGAGCGCTTTTACATTGCTTCCATGATTCGCTTCATTCGGGTTATCAGCATTTTGATTGCCTTGCTGCTGCCATCCATGTACATCGCCTTCAGCGCCTTCCATCCAGAGATGATTCCATCACGCCTGCTGATCGCGATGGCGGCTGGACGTTCCACAGTCCCTTTTCCCTCCCTGGTCGAGGCGATGTTTATGGAGATTGCGATCGAGATCTTGCGGGAGGCGAGTGTACGTCTTCCGGGACCGATCGGACCAACCATTGGCATCGTAGGAGCTCTGGTCGTCGGAGAGGCTGCTGTTTCGGCAGGATTGGTCAGTCCGGTCATGGTTATCATCGTAGCGGTGACGACGATCGGCTCATTTGCTTCCCCCAGCTACAGCGCAGCTATCGCGATCCGCATGCTGCGCTTCCCCGTCATGATCCTGGCAGGGATGTTCGGATTGTACGGCATCATGCTGTTTATCATTGTCATTCTGGTCCATCTCGCGTCGATCAAATCCTTTGGCGTTCCGTATATGTCACCGATAAGTCCATTCAATCCGATAGGCATGCGCGATTTGTTCCTGCGGCTTCCCCATCATCTCATGAAGAAGCGCCCAACCATGTTTCGGGTGCATGATGAAATACGCATGAGGGAGGAGGATCAGTCGTGAAGAGACAGGAAGCCGACAGTTCACGGTATTCCTTCACCTCTTGGCAGCAAATCTGTTTGATCACCAGCACGTTGATCGGGGTAGGGGTCCTGACACTACCGAGGACTGCCACCTCCCGATTGATGGAAGCCGGGTGGATGTCTCCCTTGATTGGCTCACTGGGAGCTTATTTCTCTCTTTGGATGATCGCCAAACTAAGCCGTCGCTTTCCAGGTTTGACCTTTGTTGAATACAGTCCGCTGATCTGGGCACCGAAGGGATCACCCAGGCTGGGCAAGTGGATCAGTTTTCCCTGGATTTTCGCTTACCTGTCTTTTTTATATGTGGCAACTGGTATGGTTTCGCGCATTTTTGGGGAAGTGGTGGTCACCTCTGTCCTGCTGGATACCCCTTTGGAAGTGATCATCATCACCATGTTTTTGCTCGCCTTTTTCTTGTCCTTGCATGAGGTGGATGTCGTAGCGCGTGTCAATGAAATCCTTTTTCCCCTCATTATTGTTCCGGTACTATTTATCGCCATCGCCTCGTTCCAAAAGGCAGACTGGAACTATCTGTTTCCGCTGATACGAGTGTCCGGAAAATCGGTCATGGAAGGGGCCTACGAGGCGATATATTCATTTTCAGGGTTTGAAATCATGCTGATCTTCTTTGCGTTTACCAAGCGTAATGATGGTAAAGAGAAGGCGGGATTTTTCGGGATCCTGATCACGATGGTTGTCTATACCTTGATCGTAGTAGCAGGCATCGCTGTGTTTGGCTTTGAGGAATTGCAGCGCTTGACCTGGCCGACACTCGAACTGGTCAAAAGCACGGAGGTGCCGGGGTTGATTCTGGAAAGACTGGAATCGGCCTTCCTAGCCGTATGGGTTGCGGCTGTCTTTACGACCGTTGCCAATTCTTATTACGCCGTGATTTACGGTTTGCGTCAATGGTTTAAAAAAGGGCTGCGCTTTCAAAGGGTGGTCTCGGGGCTCCTGTTCATTCCGTTGTTTATCATTACTTTGATCCCGCAAAATGTGGTGGAGATTTTCCAGATCAGTTCGTATATGGGCATGGCAAATCTTATCCTCAATCTCGGTGTGCCCTCCGTTTACTGGATTGTCCTTGCCCTGCGTGGTAGGAGATGGGAGTCAAAGGAGGGTAAGGCGGATGGGTAAACGGTGGTGTTTTTTCTGTCTGAGCCTTGTGGGAGTAATATTGCTGACCGGGTGCTGGGACCGTAGAGAGCTGGAGGAGAGAGCCCCGATGCTTGCTATCGCTATCGACGTGGATGAGGAGGATGAGGAACGCTACCGGATGACTGTGCAAATCCCGATCCCGATCAAGATCGCAGGAAGCACCGGCCAAGGAGGCGGCGGAAATACGGATGCCGTGAAGATTATGAGTGTGACCGGGCGCACGATTACCGATGCCACAAATAATCTGCAGCTTCGCTTGAATCAGCGGTTGTTTTTGGGACACACGCGCGTACTGGCGATCAGTGAGGAGGTAGCCAGAGAAGGCATCGAAGAAATACTCGACGGGTTTCGCCGTGAGCCACTGATACGGCGCTTGCTCTGGCCGATTATCGTCAAGGGCAGAGCGTCGTCTCTTTTGGAGATCAAGCCGGAATTGACGCAGATTCCGGTGGTGTATATTATGGATTTGGTGGAAAACGGGAGAAAAACAGGGATTATCCCCAACAAAACCTTGGGCGATTATTTTAACGAAACCTCGAATAAGGCAATGCAGCCCTTTCTCAATTACGTAGAAGCGAATAAGCGAGATGTGAAGTGGAAAGGTATTGCGATTTTCCGCGACCATAAAATGGTAGGGTCGCTCCCGCCGGTTCAGACCTGGACCCTCCTCCAGCTGCGAGACCAGAAAAGAGGGGGCGATGTGATTATGCCACTTCGAGGCCATGAGCAGGCATTCGTTACCTTTCGTCCTCATTTCGTCAATACCGATTTGACTTTTCACCCGAAACAGAACGGGCTAGAAGCTCGGTTTTCCTGTGAGCTGCAAGGGGATATTGTCGAGGTGATTAAGGGTGGGGCGCGTTTTGCTTCTCCTGAAGACTTTATTCATAAGATGGAAAAAGAATTGAAGCGGGAAATGGAGTCGCGTGCCCAAACAATGATACAAAAGGTGCAGGAGCAGGCAAACAGTGATATTCTCAGGTTGGGCTTGCGTCTACGGGCTCATCATTACCATGATTATTGGGTCAGCCACAATTGGCACAAGGAATTCAAGAACTTTCCGATACAAGTGGAGTATACAATCAAGCTGCGTCGACTCGGAATGGAGATGCAGCAATAAGGAAGAAAGGGAGGAACGGCATCTGCTTCCTCCCTTTTTTGCCTTGAAACGGTCCTACATCGGCTTTACTGCCTGAGCAGGCATGTGCTGTGAGATGGTATGGACCATCTCCTGACGAGTGTTTTCATTGCTGTTTTGCCAGAGCACTTCAAACAGGACACCCAAGCCGGGCAACGTCTTTTCCTGGCCGCTGGCAATCGCGTCACTGATCGTTTCTTCTACAGCATTCGCGTCAGAACCCTGCATTTTGTACATGATCGCTTGACGCAAATTCAGGGAGGCGATATTCATGAGCAGTCGGACTCCTCTCGTGTGATAATGGTTTCTGGGTTAGTATTTGTTGCACTAGGTGCCCTCATACTCTTTTGTAGCGAGGGAACGCCGTGTGCTATAATGCTTGTTATGAGTAAAGGCCCTTGGGGAATCGGAACGATTTGCTCGGGTGATAAAAGGAGTAGGTGCAGGCATGTCATCGAAGCAATTTGCGATTATCGGCATGGGGCGATTTGGTTCCAGTGTGGCACGCACGTTGTATGAACTCGATTTTGAGGTAATGGGTATAGATGAGAACGAAGAGCGGATCAACGAGAACATTCAGTATGTTACACACGCAGTGGCGGCAGATACGACGGATGAGCGCGCATTAAAAGAGCTGGGAATTCGCAATTTTGATGTCGTGGTCGTGGCGATTGGCGTCGACATCCAGGCAAGCATCCTCACCGTATTGACCTTAAAAGAGCTGGGTGTTAAAAAGATCGTGGCCAAGGCGCAAAATGAGCGACATGGTCAGGTTCTCTACAAAGTAGGAGCGGACCGCGTCGTCTTCCCGGAGCGGGATATGGGAGTTCGTGTCGCGCACAATCTGATTTCCGCCAATGTTCTCGATTTTATCGAATTGGCTGAGGATTACAGTGTGGCCGAGGTGATGGTCTCCCCGCGGATGGTGGGAAAGAGCTTGCGCCAATTGAATCTTCGTGCGCTGTACGAAGTGAACGTCATCGCGATCAAAAGCGGCGACAAATTCAACATTACGCCCAATCCGGATGATTTGATTCAGCTCGGGGATGTCCTGGTCGTGATTGGCAATAACAAGGATCTACAAACCTTCGAGGAGCAGGCGTAAACATGGCACATGAACGAATTACATCCGCGCAAAATCCATTAGTCAAACGACTGCAGCTTTTGCTGGAGAGAAAAGGAAGAGAACAAGCCGGGAGCTATCTGGTCGAAGGGGCACACCTGGTCGAGGAAGCGTTGAACAGCAAAGCTACCGTTACGACGATTCTTTATGACAGTGAGAGGGAGTTGGATGCAGCCTGTCGTCTGGCGTTGACGAACATCGGTCCGGACGTGCAAGTTGTGGCGGCATCCGAAGCTGTTTTGGCCAAGCTGAGCGAGACCAAATCCCCACAAGGAATTGTAGCCGTGGTGAAGAAAAATCAGCAAAATTGGGAAGAATGGATGGAACGGCTGATACAAGCGAAACAGGATGCACTGCTCCTGTTTTTGGACGAAATCCAAGATCCAGGCAATCTCGGCACAATTTTGCGCACAGCAGAAGCGGCTGGCGTGGACGGTGTCGTTCTCGGTCGGGGAAGCGTGGACCTGTACAATGGAAAAGTCGTGCGAGCTACGATGGGGGCGATGTTTCGCCTGCCGATTTTCACGCTTTCCTTGCCAGCGACGGCTGAGGAGTGGCGGAGCCGTGGCGGACGATTGCTCACCACAACCCTGCGGGAAAACAGCCGCTCCTACGATAGTGTAGACTACAACGGAAAAATAGCGATTGTCATCGGTAATGAAGGCCGCGGAGTGTCCGAGGAGATGGTTGCGCAGGCTGATGCGCTGGTGCATATCCCGATCTACGGACAAGCTGAGTCACTTAATGCAGCTGTAGCCGCAGGACTGTTGGTCTACGAAGCGCGCAGAAAAAAAGACCGGTCTCATTAGCCGGTCTCCTGCCCCAGGTTCTGCTTTTGATTTTTGTATTCTTCACGCGCGAGCTGCCATTGGTCCTGGGCCATACGCAAGATGCCGCTTTCCATCGTACGGTCGCGAAATTCGAGCGCTTTGCCAAAATAACGGATGGCATTGTCAAATTCGCCTAGCCGCCTGTGCAATTCGCCGATCAGATATAAAAGGCGGACCTCCGACATTTCCTTGTCCCCGAGCGTATAATCCGAGTGGATGTAAGAAAGCTCGTATTCGTCTACAGCCATGCCGATGAAACGAAGCTCATCCGTGGTGTTTTCCGCGAAACGGTATAGCCATGCCAATCGAAGATACAATCCCGCTTTCACCGAGTGAGGCTGATCGGTCAACGCGGCAGCGTATATTGCCAATTTGTAGCAGGCTATCGCCTCTTCGTTGCGCCGGAAGGATCCAAATTGCTTCGTGGTCCACTTGGCTGTAATGTTCTTTTGCACGATCTTGGCTTGTGAGGGCGTGAGCTTAGGATTGAATTGATCAGTAAAAGCAAACCCGCATTGCGGACAAACATGAACGGAGTAAAGAATCGGATTCAATGATGTTTCCTTGAATTGTGTGCAAAAATCCGTATCCCGATGCTGTACGGCGAGAGAGCCTCCGCGAATTCGCTTCGTCGTAAAGGGGGTTTCGCAATGTCGGCATTGGATGGATTTGTCGTAGAGGACGTTGTTATGATCGATCATTTTCATATTTCCCCTTTCTGCATGATGCCTGTTTTCTTGGACATTAGGGTGGACATGTTTATGTATCGTTGAAAGTTCGTTCCGATTACGCTATAATTTCCATACGGATTCATTATAACTGAAAGCGATGATAGAGACTAGTACGCAGGAACTACGTGTTTGCAGGGAGAAGATGCCGGAGACTGGAAGCATCTTTAACGCGCTAGCTGCCGAATTCACTCTGTAGCCGCACTCTGAACCGCTTTGGCGCTGTAGGAGCAAGCCGGGTCATCCCCGTTACCAATGATCTAAGTGAGACTGCAGGCGTATGACAATAGCCTGTCTGTCTAACAAGGGTGGTACCGCGAGAAAAAGTAACTCGTCCCTTTTTGGGGCGGGTTTTTCTTTTTTTGTACCAAGGTTTTGTCAACATTTTGACGACCTGAGGCTTTGGAACTAGAACAAACAGGTAAAAAAGAAAAAGGAGCGATTCAACGTGCAAACTCGGTTGCAAGAGATGAAGGAGTCGGCGCTCGGTCAGATCAGCCAAGTGACGGATTCCGCCCAACTCCAGGATTTGCGTGTCAAGTACCTGGGTAAAAAAGGGGAGCTGACAGAGCTTTTGCGTGGGATGGGCAGCCTGTCCCCTGAAGAACGCCCTCTCGTCGGACAGTTGGTTAATGAAGTGCGAGAAGCCCTGGAAGCCGCTTTTACCGACAAACAATCTGCTTTGGATGAGGCAGTCCTTTATGCCAAGCTGGCTTCCCAAACGATCGATGTGACATTGCCGGGACGTCCGGTGCCTTCCGGGACGATGCACCCGCTTTCCCGGATTATTGAGGAGATCGAGGATATCTTCATCGGTCTTGGCTTTGAGATCGCCGAAGGACCGGAAGTGGAGATGGATCACTTCAACTTCGAAATGCTCAATCTGCCTAAGGATCATCCGGCTCGCGACATGCAGGATTCCTTTTACATGACAGATGAAATCTTGCTGCGTACCCACACCTCTCCCGTACAGGCACGGACGATGCTGAAAAATGAAGGCAAATCGCCGGTGAAGATCATCTGTCCGGGTAAAGTGTATCGCCGCGATGATGACGATGCGACGCACTCCCACCAGTTTACGCAGATCGAGGGTCTTGTCGTAGACAAAGGAATTGGAATGAGCGACCTGAAAGGAACGCTGCTAACTTTTGCCAAGCAAATGTTCGGCCCGACCCAGCAGGTTCGCCTGCGCCCAAGCTTCTTCCCATTCACGGAGCCAAGCGCTGAGGTAGATTTGCAATGCTTCAAGTGCGGAGGGGATGGCTGCCGAGTTTGCAAGCAGACCGGCTGGATCGAGATCCTCGGCTCTGGCATGGTACACCCGCGCGTGCTGGAGATGGCTGGCTACGACCCGCAGGAAGTAAGCGGCTTTGCCTTTGGTATGGGTGTGGAACGGATTGCGATGTTGAAATACGGTGTGGAAGATATTCGCCATTTTTATACCAATGACGTGCGTTTCTTGCGTCAATTCAACCGAGGATAGAGAGGAGAGGCGAAGATGAAGGTATCGTATCAATGGTTATCTGAATACGTCGATCTGAGCAGCATCACGCCGCAAGAGCTGGCGGAAAAACTGACGCGCAGCGGGATCGAAGTGGACGCGGTGGAATCGCGCAACGCAGGGGTTTCCAACGTCGTCATCGGCTATGTAAAAGAACGCAGCAAGCATCCGGATGCTGATCGTCTGAACGTATGCATCGTCGACGTGGGGCAGGAAGAGGATCTGCAGATCGTCTGTGGAGCCCCGAACGTCGCACAAGGACAAAAAGTGGTTGTCGCGCTGGTAGGCGCCCACCTGCCGGGAGATCTCAAAATCAAGCGTTCCAAGCTGCGCGGTGTCGAGTCGCAAGGCATGATTTGCTCCGCTAAGGAATTGGGCTTAAACGATAAGCTTTTGGCGAAGGATCAGCAGGAAGGCATCATGGTTCTGCCGGAGGATGCCGAAGTCGGGATGGATGCCGTCTCTTACCTGGGAATGGATGATTACGTGCTGGAGCTGGGACTCACTCCGAACCGTTCGGACTGCCTCAGCATGCTTGGGGTCGCTTATGAAGTAGCAGCGATTTACGGCAAGGAAGTTTTGATTCCTGCGATCGAGATCGAAGAAAATGGCGAGGCGAATCCATTACAGGTAAGCATTGACGCAAAAGAAGAATGCTACCAGTACCACGGACGCCATTTTACCGATGCCAAGATCACCAGCTCGCCGCAGTGGATGAAGAATCGCTTGATGGCAGCCGGGATGCGCCCCATCAACAATGTCGTGGACGTGACCAACTACGTCCTGTTGGAATACGGTCAGCCGCTGCATGCTTTTGATGCCGGACAAGTGGCAGATCGCTCGATCGTCGTACGTTTGGCTCGTGAAGGCGAAGAAATCGTCACACTGGATGATCAAAACCGCAAGCTGGATACCCAAACCCTGCTGATTACCGATCCGCAAAAAGGCTTGGCGATCGCAGGAGTAATGGGGGGAGCCAACTCCGAGATCACGGATGATACGAAGGAAATTATCCTGGAGGCGGCATGGTTTACGCCAGGAACTGTTCGCAGCACAGCCCGCAAGCTGGGTATGCGCACAGAAGGATGCGTGCGTTGGGAAAAAGGGGTCGACCAATTGCGCGTAAAAGAAGCTGGGGAGCGGGCTGCATCGCTGATCCAGCAGCTGTCTGGCGCGAAGGTTTCCCGAGGAGTCGCATCTTCCGTGATTCAAGAGGGCAAACCAGCTGCCGTGAGCGTCACGTTAGGAAAAATCAACCAGCATCTGGGTACATCCCTCCATGCTTCTGAGGTTTCGCCGATTTTTGATCGCTTGCAGTTCCCTTATGAAGTCGAGGGGGAAAAATGGACGGTATCGGTGCCGACCAGACGCGGGGATATTACATTGCCGGAGGACCTGGTGGAAGAAGTAGCCCGTCTGTACGGCTATGACAAGATTCCGACCAGCCTGCCGACAGGTGTGACTACTCAAGGCCAGCTTACGGAGGACCAAAAGTTGCGTCGGGCGATACGCCATCATCTGATCGGTGCCGGCCTGAACGAAGCCATTTCCTATGCGCTTGTCTCGCCTGAACGCGTAGAGGATGTAGCGGGATTGCACGAAGGCAAGACGAATCCGGTCGCTCTGCTCATGCCGATGAGCGAGGAGCACAGCGTTCTGCGCACCAGTCTATTGCCAAGCCTGCTCGGCACAGTCGCCTACAACAAAAATCGCCAAAACCATGATGTTTCGATCTTTGAATTGGGCCGCGTCTTCTTGCATCGCGAAGCCGTATTAAACGAGCTGCCTGAAGAACGCGTCTACGTCGGCGGAGCCATGACAGGTCAATGGATGCCGCAAAACTGGATGGGAGCCAAACAGTCCGTTGATTTTTATCAAATCAAAGGCGTGGTGGAATCCCTGCTGCATGGACTGGGCATCCAAAATGTCGCTTACAAAGCGTTGCAAGATTTGGCAGGCATGCATCCGGGACGCACCGCAGAAGTGTGGGCCGGGGAAAATCGCCTCGGATTCCTGGGACAGGTTCATCCAGGGACAGAGAAAGCCTATGATCTTTCCGAAACCTATGTCTTCCAATTGGACATTGATAAGCTGGGAGAAGCAGCAAACGATGTAGGCCATTACAATCCGCTGCCGAAATTCCCTGCAGTGACAAGGGACCTGGCGCTTGTCGTGAACCGCGATATCAGCGCAGGTACGCTGCAGTCGACCATTCGCCAAGCAGCCGGAGAGTTGCTTGAATCGCTGACACTCTTTGATGTATACACAGGTGAGCGGATTGCTCAAGACAAGAAAAGCATGGCATTTTCTCTGGTGTTCCGCCATGCAGAGCGTACCTTGCAGGACGAGGAAATCCAGCAGGTCACGACAGCTGTGATCGAGGCATTGAAGAATGCTACAGGTGCTGAATTGCGCATGTAATTTGTAGAATGAAAGCTCGGCTTGACGTATTATGACATTTTCAGTAACCTTAAATGGATACAGTAGAGCAAAGGTCGCAGTAGGGAGGAACCCTTCGTGCAAGGTGATGGAAAAAATCGTTTGACGGTGGATATCTATGGCCAACAATACCGGTTGAGTGGCAAGGCGAGTGTGAATCACATACGTACGGTGGCCGGTTTCGTTGACGACAAGATGAACGAAATCGCAAACGGGAATCATCGTTTGGACACGGCCAAGATCGCCGTACTTACTGCAGTTAACATCGCGGATGAGTACTACCGCCTTCGCCAAGAGTACGAAGAACTGCTGAGACTCCTTCAAGAAGACGCAAAAGAAAAGTTATAAATCGGCAAACGCAAAAAAGAGGGGCCTCCGCCCCTCTTTTTCACATTCGGTTGTCATATAGAATGGAGTGATCAGGTTTCTTGTCGATTGCGGGGTTCCCCAAGATTGTTCTTGATTGGGATGAACAGGTCGATGATCCCGATGACCAGTGAAGCCAGGAGAGCTCCGAGAATGGTGACATGGAAACCAGAGACGATGAACTGTGTGACATAGATGACTACAGCACTGACGAGAAAACCGACAATCCCACGGTTGTAAGGCGAGATGCGCTCGCCGAACAGGGATTCTACAATCCAACCGATGACGGCGATGACAACAGCCGCTAACAGTGCTGTCCAAAAACTGCTTACAGAAAAGCCGGGTACGAGAAAACCGACAAACATCAGTACGACAGCGGCGACAATAAAGCGGATGACATGGCGCATGAATGTCAAGTCTACTCCTCCTTTTATGTGTTGTATCAGTCTCATTCTGTCTTAATTGAATGCAGTTTATCCATCCCTAGCATGTGTAAAATTATCCTTGATGAAGTCGGCATGCTATAATGGTGGATAATCGTCGAAGAAGAACGTTTGACACCCTGTGACTTGGGCATTTTTGCGAGGCCGCAGGAGGAAATAAGGAGGATCACAGTGGAACAACGGGTGTTAAAAACCTTGGAATACGACAAAATCATCGCCATGTTGATCGACAAGGCGTCTTGCACATACGGAAAAGAAAAGGCAGCAGAATTGATCCCTGCAATGACATTGGAACAGGCGAGTATCGCCCAGCGTGGGACTGCAGAGGCCGCTACGGTTCTGCGTCTGAAGGGAAGCGCACCTCTGGGAGGAATTCGCGATATACGTGGCCCTGTACAACGCGCCAGGCTCAATGCGATGATTTCCCCAAGCGAACTGCTGGACATCGCCAGCACGATCGGATCGGGACGTCGGCTGAAAAATTTTCTTCTCGATATGGCAGAAGACACGGAACTTCCCTTGATGCAAATCCAGGCAGAGCGAATCGAAGGATTACGTGAGCTGGAGACAGAAATTCGCCGCTGTATAGACGAAAACAACGAAGTGCTAGACAGCGCGAGTGTAGAGCTGCGCCAGATTCGCCAGGAGATCAGGCAGGTCGAATCCCGAATCCGGGAAAAGCTGGATCAGATGACACGCTCTTCTTCCTACCAGAAGATGCTGATGGAGAACATCGTCACGATCCGTGGAGACCGTTTTGTCATCCCGGTTAAACAAGAGTATCGCCATGTATTTGGAGGAATCGTCCACGACCAATCTGCTTCGGGTGCGACCTTGTTTATCGAGCCTGAAGTCATCGTGGCGATGAATAACAAGCTGAGGGAACTTCGTCTGCGCGAGGAGCGTGAGGTAGAACGGATCCTGTATCTGTTGACCGAACAGGTTTCCTTTGCCGTAGAAGCATTATTAGAAAATGTGGATGCGCTGACCGAGCTTGACTTCATGTTTGCCAAAGCACAACTTGCCTGGAGCATGAAAGCCGTCTGTCCGCACTTGAACGACCGCGGCTATCTGCGCCTGAAAAAAGCGCGTCATCCGCTGATCCCGCTTGAGGTCGTCGTCCCTGTAGATGTAGAGCTGGGCGGCGAGTATCAGGCGATTGTGGTCACCGGTCCTAATACCGGGGGAAAAACGGTCTCGTTGAAAACCATCGGGCTGCTGTCGCTAATGGCGATGGCGGGATTGCATATTCCGGCTGAAGAAGAGAGCGAAACGACGATCTTCTCTTCGGTGTTCGCTGACATCGGGGATGAGCAGTCTATCGAGCAAAGCCTGTCTACCTTTTCCAGTCACATGACCAATATCATCCATATTTTGGCTTCCATGGATGAGCGAAGCCTGGTCCTTTTCGACGAGTTGGGCGCGGGTACTGACCCCACGGAAGGGGCAGCATTGGCGATGTCTATCATCGACCATGTGATCTCATCTGGAGCGAGGCTGGTAGCCACGACGCACTATAGTGAACTAAAGGCGTATGCTTACGACAGGCCGGAAGTCATCAACGCCAGCGTGGAGTTCGACGTCGAGACGCTTCGCCCGACCTATCGGCTGCTGATTGGCGTTCCCGGGCGTTCCAACGCGTTTGCGATTGCCCGCAGGCTGGGTCTTCCCGAGGGGATCATCGAAGTAGCGCGCGGCTCCATTAGCGAAGAAGACAACCAGGTGGAAAGCATGATTGCTTCGCTGGAACGCAATCGCAAGACCGCAGAAGCGGAGCGGCAGGAGGCGGAGAAGCTGCGCCGGGAAGTAGAGGCGATGCACCGCCAGTTGGAAGAAGAGCGGGCCAGATTTGCAGAAGAAAAAAACAAGCGGATGGAACAAGCGGAGGACGAAGCGCGAATCGCAGTCCAATTGGCCAAGGAAGAGGCAGAGATAATCATCCGAGAGCTGCGTGAGATGCGCGACGAAGGCGTCGATATCAAAGAGCACCGCCTCATCGAAGCGAAGAAGCGACTGGGCAACGCTGTGCTGGAGCTGGAGAAGGAAAAGGTAAAAAAACCAGCAAAGGCCGTACGTGCCACCCAAATCAAAATTGGGGACGAAGTCATGGTCACAAGCTTCGGACAAAAGGGCTTTGTTTTGGAAAAGGTGAACAATGAGGAATTCCTGGTGCAAATCGGCATCATGAAAATGAAAGTAAAACGGGATGACATGAATGTGGTAAAGCCCGCCAAGAACGAGCAGCAAGCAGCTCCGTATACTTCTGTAAAACGCAGAAGCGATTCGATCAAGATGGATTTGGATTTGCGCGGCTACAATGTAGAGGACGGCATCCGTGAAATCGAGCAATTTTTAGATGATGCCCTGTTGGCCGGTCTGCACTCTGTCTCTATCATTCACGGTCACGGTACAGGTGTCTTGCGCAAAGGCGTGCATGAATACCTGCGGCACCATCGCAACGTCAAGTCCTTCCGCCTCGGCGGCCAGGGAGAGGGCGGCGTCGGTGCAACCATTGCGGAACTGAAATAAATTGTGGAGGAGAAGCTATGGGGGACCTTCTACACAATCCATACTTTGCAACAGCAGCGTACTATGCGGTAACAGGATTGGCGATGATCGTCTTTTTATCCCTGTTTGAGCTGGTCACGCGCTATCAGGTATGGGAGGAGCTGAAAAAGGGAAATCTTGCCGTGGGTTTGGCAACAGGCGGCAAGATTTTTGGGATAGCCAATATTTTCCGATATTCGATCTCCGAGCATGTCTCAATTGGGCAAGCGTTGATCTGGGGAACATTTGGATACGTATTGTTGCTGGTTAGCTATTTTATCTTTGAGTTTATGACACCCGGTTATAAAATTGACGATGAAATCGCTAAGGGAAATCTGGCAATCGGATTTATCGCCATGATGATCTCGATCGGATTTTCCTATGTGATCGGTGCCAGTCTCGTACGCTAGCGGATGGTGTCTCGCCAGGTTGAACCGATGAGGAATCGGGAGTATAATTATCCATTGGCGGGCCTGCGAGACACATCCAGGAGAAGCGACTAGGCACCCTGCGAAGGAATCGATGCTAATTAAGTGGTTGGGGAGGAGCTCGTCGTTGGAAACCTTGTACAAGGTGCTCATAGTGGTGTGCGCACTGTTCATCGTTGCAGGCGTTTACTATTTGATGTAAGCCATGCCCGTCATCGGGCAATTTGATACCAAGAGAGAATGCGAAAGAGGAGATACGCAATGACACAGCCAATACGCGTCGCAGTTGTGGGATTGGGGTTTGTCGGTTTGCCGTTGGCCTTGACCTATGCCATGAAAGGGGCCAAGGTAGTCGGGATTGATGTTCTTCCGCGTGTCGTGGATGAAATTAATGCGGCGCATTCCCACCATTTGGAATCCTATCAAGGAAAGACCTTAGCTGAGATCTTGCGCGAGCAAATTGACGCTGGACGCTTCCATGCAACGACCTCTTATGAAGAAGCTGCGAAGGAAGTACAGCATTACATCGTCACAGCCGGTTTGCCTGTTCACAACGGCGATCCAGATCTGGGACCGCTGAAAAACTGTGCCCAAACCTTGGGTAGCGTTTTGAAAAAAGGCGATACCGTGATGATCCGCAGTACGGTCGTACCAGGTACGACGGAGGAAGTAATCCTTCCGATTCTGGAGGAAGCAAGCGGACTCGTCGCAGGGGTCGATTTTTACCTGACCTACTGCTCCGAGCGAATTGCGGAGGGACGGGCTTTCGAAGAATTCATTCACATGCCGCTCGTCTTGGGGGGCATTAATGAAGCGAGTGAGAACAAAGGGAAGGAACTCCTTTCGTTCATTAGCGAGACGGAAATTACCATTTCTGATATTCGCGTCGTGGAAACGGCGAAAGTCATCGAAAATATTCAGCGTGATGTCAATATTGCCATGGTTCAAGAATTTGCGCGCTTTGCAGAATCCTTTGGCATCGATACCTTTGAGATGATCAAAGTGGCCAACACTCACAAGCGGGTGAATCTTTTGACTCCAGGGCCGGGCGTCGGCGGTTTCTGCCTTCCGAACGCACTTTACTATCTGCAGCCGAAAGCCCGTGAATTGGGTGTTTCCTTGCCGCTTCTGCAGCAAGCACGCCTGATCAATGACGGTGTTCCGAATGTGCTGATTGACATGCTAGAAAAAGCATTGAAGGAAAAGGGAAAAGGACTAGCTGGCAGTCGTGTAGCCGTACTGGGTCTGGCTATGAAGGACTTTTCTAATGACGATCGCGTAAGTCCCGTGCATGATCTGGTGAAAAGTCTGCAGGCACGCGGCGTAGAGGTCATCTCTTACGACCCGGCCGTACCTACCCAATACGAGCACAAGGCTAAGTCGATTGAGGAAGCTGTAACGTGTGCAGACGCCCTGATGCTAACGGCTATTCAGCAAGAGTTCGCCGAGGTGGATTGGACAAGCCTGATCGCTAAAATGGCGGATTCACCCGTGCTCATGGATACCAAAAACCGGATTCCTCGAGAAATGGACCAAAAAGCAACAGTGGTCCGCATTTAGGAAGAAAAAGGAAAAACCTCTTCAATCGCCAGGTTGCGAGTGAAGAGGTTTTTTATTATTCACCGTTGAGGGCGTATTTTTGACAGGGGGACCGCCATTTAAAAAAAATCTGCGCCGGAAGCGAGGTTCAGCATCGCACGCATGGTTTTGTACATTTCTACCTGATCCGCTGCCTGGAAGGAGACCGTGTTGCTTTCGGTTTCATATTGGGAGCCCGGGACGATAGCAGCCAGCTCAGCTTGACCCGCATGGGAGAACTCGATAGAGACTTCCAGCGGCGTCGCGGTTTGGAGAGGAGCAATCGATTTTAGCTGGGAGAGGGCTGCTTTCGTTTTTTGCTTTAATTCAGCAGTTGCTTCCTCTCGAGGGAGGCAGAGCGCGGCTGTACGGGAGACAGCCTGCTTCACGATGGCTGTACTGATGCCTGGGATTAGTTCACTTGCCTCGACAGCAATCAGGTTGTCGCCGGATACCATACAGACAGGGACTCCAAACTGTCCAGCAAAGATGGCGTTAAAACCAAATTCGCCGACGACTCGGCCATTGACGTAGAGATTGCGAATCACGCCAGACATGGTATGGCTGAGGACACCTGGAATGCCTTGTCGCGTGTGGTAGCCAATAAACATGGCAACGTCGAAGCTATCGTCCAGTCCTTGTACCATGGAGCAATCGCGGGGAGTGCCGGCGATGAGCTTTGCAGCAGGATGAAGTGATTCCCAGAGGATATTGTTCATCGTGTTGTGACTATCTGCGACGACGATCTCTTTTGCACCCCATTCGAGCGCTGCTTCAATTACGGCATTGGCATCCTGCGTCATGAATTGACGGCCGCGCTGATAGTTGACGCCGGAGTCGGGATTGATGTAGCTGGTGTCCACGATCCCGGAGATGCCCTCCATGTCCACGGAAAGAAAAAGTTTCATGTATGATCTCCAACCTTTCTTTGGGGTTCCAAATCATGATTCCAATTCTATCAAACCAAAAGATGGATACGGAGGCAACTAAAAATTTGTCAATGAAAAAGGCACGATGGCAGCCCATAGGGGCAAGACGCATCGTGCCTACATTTCATGATAGCAGTTTTTGATAAAGAGCGAGAATATCCCGGGTCATCTGTTCGATCGTAAATTTGTGCTCTACATGATCGAGAGCAATCTTTGCCAGTTGGCTCCGCAGTTCCTCCGATTGCAGCAGGCGGTTCATCTCATGAGCCAATGCGGCTGCATCGCCTGGCTGGACGACCAGACCAGTCTGTTCATGAAAAACGAACTCCTTGACTCCACCAACGTTGCTGGCGACGACAGGTACCTCGGACGCCATGGCTTCAATTAGCGTGTAGCCCAGCCCTTCGTAGAGAGAAGAGTGGACAAAAACATCGCAGGCATGCAGACAAGCCGGAATATCTTGCCGAAAGCCGGCAAAGCGGACATGTTCTTCCAATCCAGCTTCACGCACCTTTGTCTCCAGCATCGTTCGTTCGGAACCATCTCCGACCAAAACGAGGTACGGCTGAGCACCCTTTGCGTCTGTGGCCTGTTCACGCAGCAGGTGAGCAAAGGCGTCGATCAAGATCGGCAAGCCTTTTACCGGAACAAAGCGAGCGACGGTCCCAAACAGGAATGCGTTCTGTGGGATGCCCCATTCTGCACGAAGTCGACTCCGATCACTTTCTCGCAGCTGTGTCTGGCGGTATGGGGATAGATCTGTCCCGTTGTAGATGACACTAATCTGTTCACCGGGCACACCTTGCTTGCGCAGAATCTCCGCAATCGCCCCGCTGATCGCGATGTAATGCCGGTTCCATAGTCGGGTCCCGCGCTCCATCATGCTGACGATGACATAGGCAATAGCCCCCGCGTAGTCGTAGCGCAAGGAACTGTGGACGGTGGTGACCAAAGGAATATGCATAGCACGTGAGGCCAGCCGGGAAAAAAAGTTGGCCTTGATTCCGTGAGTATGTATAATGTTCGGCTGGAATGTCTGGAATGTACGCCGTAGCGCAAGCAAAAGGCGCAGGTCAAAACGCCCGAATTGATCAAGCGTAATAACCTGGATTCCTGCCTTTTTCAGCTCGCTGGCAAAAAGGGCGTCATAAAAACAGACTACCGCCACCTCCACGTCATCAGCAGGAAACGTGGAGGCGAGATTGAGAATATGCTGTTCTGCGCCGCCAAATTCTCCTCCGCCGATCACGTGGAGGATTCGTAGTTTGCTCATCTAATTTCACCCGAATCTTAGTAACAAAGCCATTTTCACTATAGCAGAAGCTTGATAGATTCGCAATAAGACGCCACTTGTGGTATCGTAGGTGAAAGAAAAATTACCTGCAATTTGACGCTTTTGGACAAGGAAGGTTACCTGATGAAAGACAACAACGTGCTGATCATATGCTATGGATTTCCTCCCATCGGGGGCGGCGGAGTCCCGCGCCCTCTCAAGATGGCCAAATATTTAGGTGAGTTCGGCTGGAAGGTCCACGTCCTGACCGTCGACCCTGCCTATCACGCTACACTGGATCCTTCTCTTTTGGCACAGTTGCCGCCAGAGGTACAAATCTACCGTGCGAAAGAAATACCCCTGATTCCGAAAAGAGGGGCTGCACCTGCTTCTGTACCTACAGATGCGAGCCAGGCGTCTTCACCGCCGCACTCATCTCTTAAGGCAGCACTGAAAAAGCAAGTCGTCTCCTTTTTAAAGAAGGTCAAGCCATATCTGTTGATCCCGGACGATCAGATCCTCTGGATGCCAAATGCAGTTAAGCTTGGGCGCGAAATCATGCGCCGTGAGAAAATTGACGTCATTTTTTCGACGTCTGGCCCCGTCACCAATCATCTCGTAGCCCGCAAGCTGGCAGGTGAGACAGGCTGCAAATGGGTGGCTGACTTCCGCGATCCGTGGACGCAGAATATGCACACCTCAGGGATCGCCTGGCGAGAGCGGATTGAAGAGGGAATGGAGACACGGGTGATGTCTGAGGCAGATGCCATTACGACCGTCACCGCCACCTTTGCCGATAATTTCCGGAAGAAGCACGGTGCCTGGATCAAGAGGATGGAGCTGATCTACAATGGCTTTGACCAAGCCGATTTTGAGGAGTTGCAGCCGTTGCATGCCGTCCCGGAAAAGTTTCATGCTGTCTATGCAGGAATCCTGTATCAGAAACGAAATCCGCGCTTGCTCCTGGAAGCCATCCGTGAACTGATCGATGCGAAAGAAGTGGAAGAGAACGATCTTTTGCTTAGTTTTGCCGGTGTATTCGACTATCCGGGCTATTCGGAAAATCGCGACTGTGTCGAGCGGCTGCGATTGAACGGCATCGTAAGGCAGATGGGCAACCTCCCACACAAGGAAGCACTGGGTTTTATGAAGGGAGCGGATGCTCTCTTGTTGATCGGGGATGTATCCGCAGATGCAGGAGCTTACATTCCAGGCAAGCTGTACGAGTACATGGGTGTCGGCAAACCGATTCTCGCGCTGAACAAGGCGGGTGAGGCGACGGAGATCATCGAGCAGTTCCATCTCGGTCAGGTAGCAGACCCACAGGATAAGGCAGCGATCAAACAAGCGTATTTGCGGCTGTATCGCGAATGGAAAGACCGTGGGGTCGCCCATGACGACAAGCAGGACCGCGGAGTGGATTTTGCCCAGCGCGTGAAGCCTTATGAACGGCGCGAGCAGGCTAGACAATTGGCTCAGCTTATGAATGAACTGAGCGACATATAAGATACCCATCACCCCGCGACTCGATGTTGCGGGGTATTTTGGACAGACAGGTGAGATGAGAACGTGAATCTCGAGGTACAACGCCTGCGAGCGTACAACTTTTTTTATTTTTCCATTCTTTCTATGTTTATTTCTTTTCTGCCCGTTTATCTCTCTTTTCGCGGAATAACGCCGGGCGAGTTGGGACTTCTCATCGGGGTAGGCTCGTTCATCGGGATCTTGTCCCAGCCCTTTTGGGGAATGCAAAGCGACAAGGCAAAAACGATCAAGCGGGTAATCCTGCTCACTGTTGCGTGCTCTGTAGCGATCGGCTTCCTGTTGTTCACCAGCACCCAGTTTTTGGTCTTACTGATCCTGGTGGCAGCGATGTATTTTTTCCTGATGCCGACAGATCCCTTGACGGAGAGCCTAAACTATCGGGTCGCGGAAAAACATCAGATCAGCTTTGGCTCGATTCGGACATACGGAGCCATCGGCTTTGCGACGTCTTCACTCGTCATCGGCTGGATGGTGGATTTCTGGGGCATGGAGTCTCTGGCATGGCTGTTCGTAGGATATGGAATTTTGACGTTTGTCTTGTGTTTGTTCATACCGGATGCCCCGGCCAGCAACAAAAAGCTCTCTTTTCAGGAGTTGAAGCAATTCTTTTTCTACCCCCGGACCTTGCGTTTTTTTCTGCTCGTCCTGCTGGCGTCCACACCGCATCGTACCAATGACAGCTTTCTAGGGGTCTATGTGCAAAGCTTGGGAGGCACCACAGGAGAGGTAGGTCAAGCCTGGTTTCTTGCGGCAATCAGTGAGGTGGCGTTTTTTGCCTTTAGCGCCTGGATCCTGCGGAAATGGAGCGAGATGCGGCTGATCACCATCGCGGCGGCTCTGTACACCGTGCGATATGTGTTGTGCGCCATTACTCCCAGCGCCGATTGGGTCGTCTATTTGCAAATCTCGCAAGGAATTACCTTCGTCATCTTCTACACTGCCTCGATTCAGTATCTCTACCGGATCGTGCCGGAGGAGTGGAAAGCGACGGGGCAGACGGTGCTAGCAGTCCTCTTTTTCGGAATCTCAGGCATCGCAGGCTCGATTGTGGGTGGTTGGGTGTTTCAGCAATTTGGTGGAGATGTGCTGTATTGGGCGATGGCTTGCTTTTCACTAGCTGCCTTTTTGTACAGCTTGTTCCTCCATGCGAAAAGAGGAGAACAAGGCGAATTTTCGCATCAGTAAGTCCATTTGATACGGCTCTGACATTCCTCTGTTACGGTTAGGAGACGAACAGGAAAGGATGACAGACCGTGAAACGACATGTTTTTTCTCCGCTTTCCAATCGCTCTTATCGAACGTTCTTTTTTTCGCAGCTTTTTACCGACCTTGGCAATTGGCTGGACCTCTTGGCTGTGGGAGCGTTGATCACCTTTACGTGGAAGCTGGGGTTGGAAGCGAACTCAGCGGCTGTGATCGCGATGGGCGCTCCCTTTTTACTCATCGGTCCTGTTGCATCCGTCTGGGTGGATCGGCTTTCCAGCAGGTTTGTACTGCTGCTCAGCACGTTCCTGCGGATGCTGGTGATCGTGGGGTTTCTGCTGGCAGATCATTTGTATATGCTGCTGCCCTTGATCTTTTTGAAATCGACGCTCGCCTCCATCAGCGAGCCGGCACGTCAGTCCCTCCTGCGTCAACTCGTGCCGACAGAAGAGATGGCAGAAGCGAGCGCCTTGGGACAAATGGTGTCGAACGGGATGAAAATGATCGGACCGGCGATCGGAGGTCTGCTCCTGGTCGTCTCTTCCCCGTCAGCTGTCTTTGCGGTAGAAGGAGTGTTTTTCCTGATCGCATGGTTCATCATGCTGGCTCTCCCGCGGGTCCCTGCCGCAGCCGCAAAAGAGCAGGAGAAAAAGCAGGGCTTTAGGCAGAACGTGACAGAAGGAGTGCGCTATTTGTTTGGAAATTCGCTGCTCCGTTCCGCAGTCATGATTGTGGGGCTTTCCATGTTTATTATTTTCTTGTATGACGGGTTTTTCCCTCCGCTCGTACAAGCGTTGGGACTGGATGCCTTGGGCTACGGTCTTGTCACCGGGGCTGTGGGAGCGGGCTCCGTGCTGGGTGCATTGCTGACGGGGCAGTTCACGCAGTGGCGAAATTGGCCGATCTTGTTTATGGCTGTGGGAAGGATCGTCTCCGGATTTCTGTTGCTGGTAGCGGCGGCAGGAGTTCTCTACGGTTTTGCACATGGGAACACTGTTGTATGGGTCGTAATATTTGCGGTGACAGGTGCGGTCGGAGTTGGAATGACGGTTCCGTACACGTACTTGCTTCAGACACAGACACCGCCGGAATTGATCGGTCGCGTCTCTGCGGTCGCCATGGCTGTACAGGGTATCGCGATTTTTACAGCGCCGTCTATCGGAGCAATTCTGGGCAAATGGTTGGGTCTCGGATGGGTATTTGTGCTGGCTGGTGGCTTCACATTACTACTCGGTGCTGCAAGTATGTGGCGTGTACAGGAAAAGAAAAACCTGACATCCAGCGCGAGTTTGTAACCAACGAAAAAGAAAAAGAGCAGTCGGGGAGATCGTTGATCTGCCCAACTGCTCTTTTTGTTGTGGATCAATACAGCAAATATCGTTCAACTTCGGAAGGGTCCTTGATATGGATGCCCGGGTCGTTGTACTTGTAGAGCTGGAACTGGACTTGCTGGTCCATCGTTCCCGCTTCTGGCAGAGGGAGAATGATCCAGGTCTCGTATTGGTGAATCAGCCTGTCTTCTTTACCGATCCAGAAGGTCGTTTTGATCGTGGATTCATTCAAAATGTAATTCAGATCAGGACGATCCCCCAATTGTTGCTTCAATGGTTCAAACAAAGGGCTTTGACTCTTGGCCAGCCACTCAGCCCCTGTCATCTTCAATTGGAATGTCGCGGTTTCAGTCCCGTATACCTTGTCATCTGGCAGTTGTACCGCTTTATCCATAAACGGCAGCCAGTCTTCGAAGCCTGCTAGGATGTCGAAGGCGAGCGGTTCGTCTCTCGCGGTTAGCCAGTAATCTTTAGCACGAATGTAGTGCTTGTTGTCGATCCGATAGTACTGGTAGGGCTGGGCAGCGATGCGCGCATCCACATTGTAGCCCTTATCATTGACGACTGCCCCGTTGAACATGCTGGTCACTGAGCGGGAGAGGATCATGTTTCTCACAAACCCTTTGTACCAGTATTTTTGCGCATCGGGATCGGTTTTCGCTTTTTCCAACGCGACCTTCAACCATTCCGCTCCTGATTCGTTCAGACCTTCAGGGTTCTGCGAGGGCGTATTGTTGAAATTGGTTGTTGCGAATGATTTGGTACCTGATTCATAGGTACAACCGCCAAGCAGGGCAGCGATGCAGACGGAAGCAAGCAAGGTAAAGATTTTTGATTGCTTACGCATGGCGAACCCTCCTTACGACTCCGTATGCCACTAATCCGACAAAGATTGCAATGGTTATCGGGATGACTGGGATGTTGTGTCGTTTAAACACCAGAATGCGATGTGTGTTGTAAATGGTGCCGATGATCTCGTTTTCCCCGTCGCCGTCGATGTCGCCGATCTGTACGTTGATCAGCGGCAGATAGATGCTCCAGTTTTCCTTCAAACCGTCCGGCGTATAGGAAAACCCTCTCAAATAACGGCTGTCTGTCGTACTGATCCAGCTTTTTGCCTTGGCAACAATCTCGGGCTGTCCACTGCCCACCGCAGCGTAATTGGAGAAGCGGAAGCTCTCATCGCCATCTGCGCTCTTCCACAAAATTTCCCATTTTCCATCGGGAGTCGGTTTCAGGATGTAGGACGGTTTGCCTGCGAGAAGCAATTCATCCACCTGATCGTTATCGATGTCAGCAGGGATGAATTCGGTAGTGGCCAGCTCAGCTTCCTTGCGCGTGAGCGTGTAGGCTTCCTTGAGCGAACCGTCTGCCTCCACTGTCATGATGCTGATGTGTTGGCCCATGATCATTAAGCCTTCCCGGCCGTCTGGCAGCATCATGGTGGTCAGCAGCTTGGTGGCGTCCGTTTTGCCGCTGAATGGCTTGCCGTCGTAAGTCCCGGTCAAGACGCCATCGATGATATGCAAATCTTTGTAATGGCGCCCAAGCTCATGGCGCAAATCCATGCTGCCTTTGTTCTCCGCCAGCTTGTTGGCGATGCTCTCCATATCTAGCAAGAAGGCGCGATAAGGCGCAGTTCCGATCTGCATCATAGCTTCTGCGAAGGATTGCCGTTGTACGTTGGGGATGAGCTGATCATCCTTCATCGTGTAGTAAGGGAAGCCAGGGTAGTCAGTCGGCATTTGCTGTTTGATGCGATCCAATGTCTCGGCAGGGAGATTTTTATTGTCCATTCGCACCAGCTTGCCGTTTTCCCAACGCATGACGTACAGGGAAACAGGCTCAGGCTGAAGATGAAGCAGTTTTTCGGCAAGCGCTTTTTTCTCCTCTTCGGTCTCCGGTTTTTCTACGGTTTCCGGTAAAGGCAGCTCCATCGCATTGCCGTAGGTAATCACCTCTTGCTTGCCATCCCCGTCGACGTCGTAGAGCGTGATCGGGAAGTAGTCGACCCAGTCGCCATTGTAGAGACGCTCGGTCTCGTCCTGGACGGTAAAATGGCTAAAAGCAGTCAAGGTGTAGCGATTAAACGTAACATTGGCGAGAAGGGCGATCACGACGAGCGCACCTACCGCTTTCCAATTTAGACGTCCATACCATTTGACCAAGAGGGCGATTACGATCACGGCGATCGCACCACCGATCAGCAAGGCTGCAGTCGTTTTGACATCTACGCGAGTCAGTGCACGGTCCAAGAGCAAAAAGCCGATCGTGAAGACGAGGACCTGACGACGTTCGCTGGGATGGATCAAAAAGTAGAATCCTGCCAGCATCGGAATAAAGACGAGCAGGGCGATCCAGCTCAGGTCAAGAAACGCAGGCTTTACGAGCAAATGGTAGATTAGAAACAGGGCGATGGCGTAAACGGCCCAGCCCAAAGTTGAAAGAATTGGATGGCTGCGCATGGATTCACCCCCTTTTTGATAGTGTTTGATCGGTGCATAACGCACAGAAAATACCGCCAAACAGCCAGAAGTAGAGCGCCATGAACGGCACCTCGAAAATATTCTCTACGAAATTGTGCATAGCGACAGCGAAAACGCCGCAGAACAAACTTAAAAGCAGGAAGAAATAGGGGGAACCGCGCCACGCTTTGACCGCTTTGACCCCGTTTCTTAGCATCATTGCGACAAAGAGGAGAAGCAGTGTGATTCCGATCAAGCCGTATTCGGCCAAGCTTTTAAAGAAGTAACTGTCAGAGTAAATCGTACCGAAGTGACGGTATCCTACCGCTCCACCATGATGACCGAGTCCCACGCCAAAGAGTGGCTCAATGCGCATCTTGTCATAGGCATCGCCCCAACGGTCCAGTCGGCCTGCTTTCAAGCTGGCCTCGATATACTCTGGTGTGAATACCCCAAAAACCCGATTTTTCAACGATCCCAGCCCTGGGACAGCATCTGGGACATTGTACAGACCAATCACGCCGATGATGCCGGCGAGGATGAGGATCAGCGCTACGCGTTTTTTCCATATGTAGACGCAGATAAACAAGGAAAAAGCAAGCGCGAACCAGGCACCGCGGGATGCAGTTAGCAGCAGCGCCAAGAGAGTAATGAGCGTGACGCCAGCCCAAAGCAGTTTTTCTAAGCGATTGGGGACCTTGATGAACAAGCCGGCTGCGATCGGCGCGACCAAGGCCATGTAGCTGCCCAGCACGTTGGGACTTGTCACAAAGGAAAAGGCGCGCGTTGTGATTGCTTCTCCCTCTTGTACCCATGAGCCGGGAGTTTGGACACCGAGTACGACCTGCATGATCCCGTACATTCCGGTAATAAAACCTACCAGGACAAGCACCTTCAAGAGTTTTTCCAATTGATCTACTGACTTTAGCAGATAGAATCCGATGAAGAAGGCGATTAGGTATTGGTAGATGGAGCGAAAGCCCTCTACACTTGCTTTCCAGTTCGCCATGTCCGTCACCATCAGTGCTACGCCGAGGACGAACAGAGCGGACAGCACATGCTTGATTTTTGGCATGGTACGATTTCCTTCCAGATAGGCAAGGAAAGTAAACGCCAGCAGAATAACCAGCAAGACCTTATCCCATAACGGCGAAACTTGAATTGGTAGAATCTTCCGGATCGCATAATCGATAAGGGGGTGGGCCAAAAGTAGATACAACCAAGTGTTTGGTTGACCTGCCCACTTCAACACGGTTTCTCTCATTTGATTTGTAGTCCTCCTACGCAGGGATTAACCAATCCATTATAATGAATTTCACAACCTCCTAGCAAGTTGGGAGGGAAAGGGATTGGTAGGATCACGAGAAATGAGATATGATAGCAAAGTATTTGACTCGCAGGTTGGTTGAACGCCGAATAAGGAGTTATGGGAAATGAGTCTGATCAGAGTTGCTTCCATGATCGTCGTTTTGACGCTGGTTGGAAGACTATTAGGTTTTTTTCGTAGCGTGTATGTATCCGAGCTATACGGGACGGGGATGGAGTCAGACGCCTTCAACATCGCGGCGACGATTCCTCTCACCCTTTTTCTGGTAATACCAGGCGCGATCAACGCGGTCTTGATTCCGACGATGCGCGGTCTGTTGGAAAAGCAAAAGCAAACCGATGAACTTTATCACAAGATGCTGGGCATCGTCTTGTTCGTATTTAGCGTGATTGCCATTTTGGGAGTCGTGTTTGCCAAGGAGCTAGCGGGGCTGTTTGGCCTGACAGGAGCCAAGCTCGAACTGACCGCCGATATGCTGCAATGGATGTGGCCGTCTGCGATTTTTATCGGGGTGGCTGGGCTGTGGTCCAGTATGTGTAATGCGCATCAGCATTTCTTTACCCCTACCTTGGGGACTGTGGCCAATGGGGCGCTCGTCATCGCAAGCATGTATTTTCTGGTTCCCGTCTACGGTCCGCAGGGTCTGGCGATTGCGACAACTCTGGGGTATCTGGCAGCGATGGTAACGATGCTGCCGACTTTGCGTCGATTTGGTTACCGACATCGCCTCTCCTTTTCTTTTCAAAAGGATGAAGCCCTGGCAGGTATGGGAGAGCGAGTCATTCCGATCTTGATCGGTGCGGTTGTGGCGCAGGCGACGACATTTTTGGAGCGCGGCTTTGCGGAATCAGTCGGAACGGGTGTGATTTCGGCACTTGCCAACGCCAATCAAATCGTGCAGATGCCAATGGCGATTTTTGTAGGGGCCTTTACATTGCCACTCTTTCCTCTGCTTGCTACCCATGTAAAGCGGGGAGAGATGACAGAGATGAAGCAGATCCTGCAAAAAGGGCTGGCGTATCTGTTCATTTTGCTGATTCCGGTCACCGTGGGTCTTTCCCTGTATGCGGAGCCGATCATTCGCATTGCTTTTGAGCGGGGAGCATTTGACGAGATTTCTGTCTCGATGACCGCGTGGGCATTGCCTTTTTACGCACTGGGTTTGTATGCATTGGGGGCGCGGGATTTGCTGACACGCGCTTTCTATGCACTGGAAAACACACGTACACCCGTCACCATCGGGATTGTCGGGATCGGGGTGTACATCGTCGCCAACTGGCTGCTGATTCCATATCTCGGACATGGCGGAATCGCGCTGGCTCAGGCATTATCTGCTTTTAGTCAGGCTGCATTGCTGTTCTTCCTGCTATGGCGCGCTGTAGGGGTGCCAGTCCGAAAAAGCTTTTTGTGGACAGTGGTGAAAACGATTCTGGCATGCGCGATCATGGGAGGAGGCATTTTCTTGCTGGATCCTTGGCTGTCACAGCTTCCCATCTGGATCTACTTGATCATTGGTGTAGCGATCGGAATGCTTTTGTATGCCGCCGCATTGATCGTAATGCGTGAGCCGTTGGTAGCCGAATTACTGCAAAAAATGCGTAAGCGCGTTATTCCATCTGGTGGACAGTAAGCGGACATTCGCGAATGGCATAACGGACTTTTCCGGATGCGCTCGGGGGAATGTGATCCACGTAGGCGACCTGGACGTTCACGTCGCCCAAAGCTGCCTGGATGCCGGCCAAAAGACGGGATTCGTCTGCTGGCAGATAGGATTCAGGGTCCTTTACGAGCTTGAGGCTGAGACGGCTGGGTTCATGCTGTACGATCTGAAACGTGCGGAAGCTGTCCATGCCGCGAACGATATGATTAAAATAGTGTCCGTGCACCATTTTTCCATAAGTAGAAATAAACATATCGTCTTCTCGGCCATCGATCCTTTCCAGTACGGGAAAATTAATTCCGCAATCACAGCTTTGGGAGGAGAGGGCGACTACGTCTCCCAATTGGTACCGCAGCCGCGGCATGACCGCATTGTGCAAGTCGGTCACGAGCAGCGCTCCGGTCTCTCCCGGATAGAGAGGAATGCCGGTGAGCGGGTCGACCACTTCCAGGAAACAGTTTTCACTAAAGATGTGCATGTTTCCGCTGGGACATTGATAGGCGATCATCCCGCCGTCGCGAGCCCCGTATTCATTGATGACCGGAGACTGAAAAGCCGATTCGATGCTTTGTCGTTGATGAGGGTGCAGGCTTTCTGCGGTGGAGACGACTGCCTTCAGGGTGATGCCGAGAGACAAACCGCTCTCTAACATCATTTCCGCCAAGCTGTGGAGTGCAGAGGCGTATCCATACAGATAAGCAGGTTGAAAGCGTTGGATCAGCCGCAGATAGGTAGGAAGCTGTCTATGATCCAATTCATAGGCGGACAGGATGAGGCGATTCTTCATCCAGCGTTCTTTCCAACGATAGCGACGTTGTTGTTGTTGGTTTAACTCAAGCGGGGAGCCCCAAATCATGACACAGGGATCGCCAATTTGAATCCCATGCCAAGAGAGACCGAGCCATCGCGCGGCTTCGTAGCGTTCGACGGCCGGGCGATCCAGAAAAAAACGGGTAGGTTCGCCAGTAGAACCGCCTGTCCGATTTCCGATCAGCTTTGCCGGATTCGAGTGTTGCGTTAGGTACTGATCTGCATGTTCGCGAAAATGGGACTTGCTTAAAATCGGCAAGCGTTGTAGAAAGCGATCGGGCGAATCCCGATGATTCTCCCATTCCTCTGCGAATTCCGTATACGCAGGAACATGCCGGGTCGCATGATCCAACAGCTTGCCCAGCTTTTTTCGTTGATTTTGCACCAAAGCATCCTTTTGCAGGCTTTGTGCTTGCTGCAATTCAGCCATGTAGTGACGTGTACGGTTCTCCTTCAGCAGCTCCATCATCGGCCATTGTATGCGGCGAATCCAGAAACCGGTTACGGGCACGGCCATCTCCTCCTTCATGGGCAGACGATTCAAAGAAGTCGTTGGAATCTGTTTCCACCAGTATTCCTGCCTATTTGCATCGTTATACCTGTTTGCTGGAACGGGTATTTGATAGTAGGATAGAGGGTGGATTCATGCCGTTTGGAAGGACCCCAATTCCGGGACATGACAAAGGAGTTACCCATGTTGAAAAAAAGCCATTTCCTTGCGGGCGCGTTAATCCTCGCCATCGCAGGGGTTTTATCAAAAGTAATCGGAATGTTTTATCGGATACCCTTGCAGGAGATTGTCGGGGATAATGGATTGGGTCTCTATCAGGAGGTCTATCCACTCTATTTGACCTTCCTCGTCCTGGCGACAGCGGGTGTTCCCGTAGCGCTGTCCAGGGTGATTGCGGAAGCACTGGCAGAAGGCAAGAAAGGAAATGTCGGCCAGATTATGGCCCGCAGCATGGTTATGATGGGGGCGATCGGGATCGGCTTGTTCGCGATCCTCTACATCTGCTCGCCATTGATCGCCAAGCTGATGGGAAATCCCCACTTGGTCGAACCAATCCGGGCGATCTCGTTATCTCTGTTATTCGTGCCATTGATTGCCGTGATCCGGGGTTTCTTTTACGGTCACCAGAAAATGATGTACGTCGGCTTGTCCCAGATCGTGGAGCAGACGCTGCGAGTAACCTTTATTCTCATCGCCTCGGTCTATCTGGTCCGTCTTGGGGAAGATACAGATTCCGTCATTACTGGTGTAAACTTCGGGACGATGATCAGCACCTTTTTAAGTCTGGGCTTCCTCGGGTTTTTGCTGTGGCTGTACAACCGGAAGAACGCGGTTTTCGCAGGGTCGCAGTGGAATCGGCTGGACTGGTGGTATAATCGCGCCTTTTTTGCCAAGATGTGGCGTATCGCCTGGCCGATCTGCCTGAGTGCTCTGGTGATTCCGATCTTTAGTTTGACCGATTCTTTTCTTGCGATTAATATCTTTCGTTACATCTGGCAGGTTGACGGACTGACGGCTGACACCTGGTTTGGGATCTACAGCCGCGGCGGTCCACTGCTGCAGATGGCGAGTCTTTTCGGTTCTTCGATCGCCCTTTCCATCGTGCCAGCGATTGCGGAGGCGAAGGGACAGGGAGATGAGGAGCGCGTCACGACCTTGACCAAGCTGAGCTTGCGTTTTGCCTGGTTGATTGGTCTTCCGGCTGGTCTGGGTCTAACGGCTGTAGCTGAAGGAGCGAATCTCGCTTTGTACGGGGATATCGAGGGGACACGGGCGATGGCCATCCTGGGCGTCAGTGCCATCCCGCTCTCCTTGCTGCTTGCTACCAACGGGATTTTGCAAGGGATTGGCAAGGAGAAAATTCCCGCCCGTCATCTGGTGTATGGAGTCATCGTCAAAGTGGCGACGACGCTATTGTTCACTTCCTTCTTAGGAAAAGAAGGCCTCGCGCTCTCCTGGCTGTGTGCGACAGCATTCGTTTGCATCCTCAATATGCGCACGATCAGCCGTCTGGTGTACGTGCCGATCTACTGGCGTTTTGACATGCTGTATCCCTTGCTCGTCGCCAATCTGATGCTAGTTCTGGCTTGGGGAACGACCGAAGCGACAGGCTATTTGCTCGGCTGGGGAGACAAGCTGCGTTTGTTGGGGGCAGTGGAGACAGTGGCTGGAGTTGCAGTGGGCATGATCATCTACCTCGGATTGTTACTCTTGATCCCGCTGATCGATGACAAGGAGCTGGACTGGCTGCCAGGCGGCAACAAGCTGCGTTCATTTATCAATCTGATACGCAAAAAACAGGCGTCGTCCAAGTCGCCGTAGGAATAGCAAAGGCTGGCCATTTTGGCCAGCCTGATTTTTATATGAGGCGGAGAGGTTAAACGTCAATTTAGAAAATCCAAATTTCACATTTTACTATACCGTGACTTATCTCTGTTATCATGAAATGTGACAAGATGTTAATCGTTTGGAAATTAGTAATACTTGATAGAATAAATATAAAGATGATCAGGTTATAAATTTTTACACATAAGGAGATAAAACTATGGCAAAAAACAAATTACTAAGGATGGACAATGTTGGCATCGTTGTTGAATACCTTGATGACGCAATTTCTTTCTTCGAGGAGATTGGCTTGAAGCTCGAAGGGCGAACTACTGTCGAAGGTGAATGGGCTGGTCGCGTAACCGGGCTGGGTTCACAGTGTGTAGAGATTGCTATGATGGTTACCCCAGATGGCCACAGCCGACTTGAACTTTCGCGATTTCTCACCCCACCTACTATATCAGATCACCGAACTGCTCCTGTAAATGCCCTCGGTTATCTACGCGTCATGTTCACCGTTGAAGACATTGACGAAATGGTATCCAGACTCACTAAGTATGGTGCTCAGCTCGTTGGCGAAGTGGTTCAGTACGAGGACTCGTATCGGCTCTGCTACATTCGTGGGAATGAAGGACTTCTTATCGGTTTGGCGGAACAACTCGGTAATAAATAAGCCGCCTCTTCAACGAGGCGGTTTTCTTATCGTAAAAATCAACATCAGGATTTAACATAGCCTTATATTAAAATCTTATCTTGCAGCCCAAGCTTCTACCTCAACCTTAAATGCCGGTTGTGCCAGTGCAGAAACATAGGCAAGAGTCGTAGATGGCGGCTGACCACCGTGAAATTCGTTCCACATCTCGGTAAAACGCCCCCGATCAATAGCCTCCGTCAGCCAGAGATTGATTTTTACAATCCCTTCAGCCGATACGCCTTCATTGCTCAAGATACGGAGCACATTTTGCAAAGCATTTCTCAGCTGTTCATTCACATCTACTGGTATATTACCCTCCAGATCGGTCCCGACTTGTCCAGCCAAAACCAGAATATCTGCATCTTTTGGCACAATGGTGAGATGCGTGTACGATCCGACTGGTGGAGCGACATTGTCGGGATTTTTACGGATAATGGTCATGGATTCTACCTCCTTCTTTGATAGGGAACATTATACTTTAAAGAGGGTAGGATTTGGGGAATATATCCATGAAGGACCCGCAAAAATGTTAGGGAATCAAGACAGCTGGTCGAGAGGAAAGATGGGAAAAAAGCGAAGGCATTTGGGATCTTGACCCAGCCGCAATGGCAAAGGCGACGTTCTCAGCGGCCAACTCTGAATTACTTCTTCGAAGTGGCTACTTTTGGCCGCGGTTCCGCCTTTGGAATGGAGGCGGCCAGGGCTACCCCCAGCAAAGATCCCAACCCGCTGGAGCGTTTTCCCATTTTTCCTCCCCACCACCGCAGCCCGATGACCACAAAATAATATAGAGATGCGATCTCTCCATCAAGATCAGGTTATACTTACAGCATGGCTATCATTTCCCAAGAAAGGTGCGGATGAATGTGGAAAACAGCAACCCTAAAACCTTCCCCTTTCTCATGTACGAAGGGCATGCGGAAGAAGCGATGAATCTCTACACGTCTGTATTTGACCAATCCGAAATTTTGTCTATCAGCCGTTATGGCAAAGATGAAGCGGGAAAAGAGGGGAGCGTGCAGCTAGCTACCTTTTCGGTAAAAGGTCAAGTCGTGATGTGTATAGACAGTATGATCAAGCATGAGTTTACCTTCACACCTGCCATCTCGCTGTACGTGAACTGTGATTCCGCAGAGGAGGTTGACCGCGCCTTCCAGCAGCTTTCAGAAGGCGGAGAGGTACTGATGCCGTTAGCCGAATATCCTTTCAGTCAAAGGTTCGGCTGGGTACAGGACAAGTTTGGCGTCTCCTGGCAACTAAGCCTGGCTTGAGTGAATCCGCACCGCAAAGAACCGATTTCACCATAAAAAAGGGTGCCCTAGTAGCAATCTGCTGTAGGGCACCCTTTTATTTATTGCAGCGAAAATCACTGTTCCTTGCGATAGACACAAACGACCATCTTGACAAAAAATTCGCGCAGACCGGGCAGCTGGGCCAGCGGCTTCAATTGATTGCGCAAAGGAATTTCCTTCTCATAGACGGCTGGCTGTGTGACTCCCTGCTGAATTCTCCGGAAGCGTTTGATCGTCATCTGATTGATGTAGGAGATCGTATCCCGTCCATCCGCTCCAGTACTGAAGCGAAACGAGACCCGGTCAGCACCGTCTGGCAGCTCCCGAACCAGTTCTTTGTAGGCATGGATCAGGGATTGCTCGGAGAAGAGTGCATGCACCCAGGGAATTCCTATGGCATCCGACAGATGAGCTCCATACGGGTGGTAGTAGGGCGGGAAATTGATATAGAGATGCCCGCCCGGCTTGAGTACACGAAAACACTCGGCCAGCGTTTTTTCTGGCTCGTCGACATGCTCCATCGCGTCGTTCATGATGATTGTGTCAAATGTATTGTCAGCAAATGTCGTATTGGCAGCATCACCGGTCATAAAGGATACGACATCCGCCAGCCCTTTCTGCTTGGCGAACGCATTCCCCTCCTCCGCATAGTGGGGGACGATATCGATGCCAATCATTTTTTCGGGTTTGAAGGTGGCATAGTAGCAAGTCTTGCCGCCGCCGCCACAGCCGATGTCCAGAACTGTCTTTCCCGTGAACATCTGCTCTTGAGAGTGGTAGGGGAGGAAAAATTGAATCGTCTGGTCCCCTTTTTGAAACTGCCATTCGGTATAGCTCATCTGCCCGTCGTTCGCTAGGTTAAAAGGATGAACGGGCAAGGGAAAGAGTCGGTTCAAACCGAGTAACATTTGAGAGGATACGGACATGTTCCAGACTACCTTCCTTTCTGTGTTAAGGTAAATTATCGATTTTTGTGCAGAGCCTTCAAAACCAACTCACTGCTTTTCGCGGCTTCCTGCTCCAACAGCAGCGCTTGCCGCGCGATCGTCTCTTTCTCTTGATCGAGCACCTGGAGCCGTTCGGTCAAAAGGGTGAGCAACGAATCGGTATCCAATTTCGTAATATGGCCGGCGTTGGGCATACCGGCCCGTTCGACAAAACGATCGATTTTCGGATCGTAGGATATTCCGGTAAAAGGGATGCGCAGCATGCAAGCGAGGATAAGCGAATGCAGCCGCATCCCGACGACGTAGTCACACTGCTTCAATACGGACATGATATCGTGAAACGTGACGGGAACATCGAGAAGCCGGGCTCCCTGCTGCGCCATCTGGTCCATAATTTGTCTGGACGGGGCAAGATCACTGGGGACGTGCATGGGGAGGAACAGTACATTCCAGCCCTGCTCGATAAACCAGTCTGCTGCTTTCGCCACGCTTTGTTTAAATTGATGTTCCTGTTTCCAATCGCGCACTGAGATCGCGACAAGCGGCTTCGAAGCATCTTCAAACATGCCTGCCAACAGCGCTTCGCCACGCTCGTCCGAGATGTCATCCGCTGAGATGGTCAAAGCAGGGTCCGCCGTGACGTGGATAGGAGCGCGTTTCACTCCGCAAGCCTTGAAGTCTTCGCCCGATTCGTGATCGCGTACGGTGATGATGTCGACGCGATTGACGACCCGCTTGATCATGGAGCGGCTAAGCGACTTCAGGATCGGTCCGAATCCTTGGGCGTAGAAGACGACCGGTTTGCCAAGGAGCTTGGAAATCATGACGATCCCCAGATAATAGAGAACACTGCGCGGACTTGTCACGTCCTGCATCAGAGTTCCTCCACCCATGACCAACATGTCACTTCGCTTCAATTCACGGATGATCGTACCCAGACTCCAGCGGTCATACGCCTCGATTCCGAACAGCTCGGCGGTACGCTGTGGCTGATTGGAGAGCACAGCCAGGGAAATATTCGGTTGTTCCCGCACTAGCGAGCTGATGATGCCGTAAAGGACCACATCGTCTCCGGCATTATTGAAGCCATAGTACCCGGAGATGAGAATTCGCGACATGGAGTGAACCTTCTTTCTATATCAAACGTACAGGAAAAACACATTCTCAAGTATAATCGAGTAAACAATGGGAAGTAAAGCAACCCTAGCGCAAAAAGAGAATGCCCATGGCAAGCATGCCAACCCCAAGGATGGCGAAGATGATCATTAGGATGAACATCCCTTTGTTTTTGCGCCGCCGATAAAAGAATTCGTCAAACATGAGTAACCTCCCTGCGGTAACTGATCCATTCTAGTATCATACCATGTGGTCTATGATCCCGCTATGCGCAGTTGTGAACACGACGGGGAGAGTACAGGAAAAAGGAAAAGGAGCAGAAGTAAGTGGAACAGAAATGGTTGAAATACACCCTGCAAGTAAATCAAGAAATCGAAGACATCTTCGTCGCGGAATTATTGGACAGCCCTTACACATTTGGCTGGTCAGAGCCGCCTTTTGAGGTGCTGACTACAGAGAATGGCTATGATTTTGCGAAAAATAGCATAGATGCAGTCACTGTGTACGTATTTGAGCCGATGGAGAGGCCGGAGAAAGAGCATCTGCAGCAATTGCAAGAATACATCGATCGCTGGCATGGGGCCATCTCCATTCGAGAGACAGAGCAAGTTTTGGAGGAGAATGATTCCTGGAAAGATGCATTTCGCGAGGTGCAGGTAGGGGAATGGTGGATTGCCCCGACCTGGACGGAGCCGGATCTGTTGAAGGAAGCACGGAATATTTTATGGATCGATCCTGGAGCTGCCTTCGGGACGGGTTATCACGGCACCACCCAGGATATTTTACTTTTCCTTCAGGAGATCGAAGTCGCAGACAAGGTTGTTCTCGATATCGGAGCGGGCTCTGGCATCCTTTCACTCTATTGTGTGATCAATGGAGCGAGTCAACCCGTCTACGCAGTCGATATCAACCCGCAAAGCGAATACCAGATCGAGTTGAACGCCGCCAATAACCAAGTGGCAAATACGGCGCTGAAGATCCTCATTGGAGATGCCCTGGATGCTGCTGTTCGTGAAGAATTGCCAAAGCAAGCAGACTTGATCCTGCTCAACATCGGAGGGGATGAAGATGTAGCGATGCTTCCCGTCGTGTCAGAGCGGATCGCCCCGAATGGCCATATCCTCCTGTCAGGCATCGTAGAGTGGAATCGCGAAATGGTCCTGTCCGCTTATCAGCAAGCGGGCTTTGAGACGCTAGGGGAGCGGCAAAGCGAGGAGTGGGTGACCATACTGATGAAAGCATCCGCTAACACAAGTCTTCAGTTGTAACCAATAGATGGTAAAATAGGGGAAAACGAAGGAGGGGGAAGCGGAATGGAGCAAGTCGTCATCGCAGCTGCCGGTCGCACACCAATTGGTACGTTCGGCGGTGTATTAAAGGATGTTAGCGCAAGAGGGCTGGCGCAGACAGTCGTGCAAAGCGTGCTGGAAAAGGCAGGACTCGAAGGTAAGCAGGTAGAGGAAATCATTCTCGGCAATTGTATCCAGCGCACAGATGAGCCCAACATCGCGAGGGTCGTCGCGATCGATGCAGGTCTGGGCCACGAAGTCACCGGCTTTACCGTGCAGCGCCAATGTGCTTCCGGGATGCAGGCAATTGCCAGCGGTGCGTCCCAAATCCTACTCGGCGACCATGAAATCGTGCTGGCTGGAGGCGTGGAGAGCATGAGCAATGCTCCGTACGTCTTGAAAAACGCTCGCTGGGGCAAACGGCTTACGCACGGAGAGATGACGGATGCGGTGTGGGAGCTGCTTACCGATCCGCATCACCAGATTTTGATGGGGGAAACCGCCGAGAGACTGGCAGACCGCTATGGCATTACCCGCGAGGAGCAGGATGAAATCGCACTGCGCAGCCAGCAAAATGCGATCCATGCCATCGACAGCGGCGCATTTTCCGAAGAAATCATCCCGGTTTCCGTGAAAAAACGGGGCGAGACCCACTTGGTCACCACAGATGAGCATCCCAGACGTGGAGTCACGATAGAGAGCTTGGCAAAGCTAAGGCCAGGATTCCGGGAAAACGGCACCGTGACACCGGGAAATTCCTCCGGCCTCAATGACGGCGCATCAGCTGCATTGCTGATGAAAGAAAGCAGAGCAAAAGCGCTGGGCATCGAGCCTCTGGGCAAAATCATCTCCTGGGCAGTAGCGGGTGTAGAGCCTGATCTGATGGGCTATGGTCCTGTCCCTGCCGTCCACAAAGCGCTGGCAAAAGCGGGCCTCGCCCTGGCAGACATCGACTTGATCGAGGTGAATGAAGCTTTCGCAGCGCAGTATCTGGCTGTGGAAAAATTGCTCGGGTTGCCTCGTGAGATCACCAATGTAAACGGCAGCGGGATTGCCCTCGGTCATCCTGTCGGCTCGACGGGCTGCCGAATTGTCGTCACCCTGCTGCATGAGATGAAAAGACGGCAGGTGAAGCGCGGGTTAGCTGCCCTATGTGTAGGCGGCGGTATGGGCATGGCGATGATCGTAGAACGTCCTTAAAGCAGGTTTAAACCAGATCTCTTCCGTTAAAACTGAAAAACAAGTCCCTGTCCAAGCTGCTGCGTGACAGGGACTTGCTTTTACCGGGGAGGTCGACGCGCATGTTCAATCAGTCCTTTTTTAAACGGTACGGAAAACGAATTGCCTTTCACTTCGTATCTTGGTGTATTCTTCTCATACTGGTAGCTGTCGCCTACACGGTCATGGAGTACAGGCAGCTCGCCGAAAAATGGTATATGCCAATAGACGGACAGGTGCAAAATTCGTCTCAAGCAAAATCTGACCCAGCGCCGCCTCACTCCTTGACTTCTGCCACAACGCCCATGAAGCCGTTTGTCGCACTGATTTTGGGAATTGACAGCAGGGAAGGTGAGGCTGCACGTTCGGACACCATCATGCTGGCGGCCATCCATCCCTCCAAACAATCCGCTTACCTGATCTCGATTCCTCGGGACAGCTATTTGAATATCCCTGGTCGCGGTTATGACAAAGTCAATCACGCGATGGCCTTCGGCGGACCCAAGCTGGTCAAGCAGTCGTTGGAGAATTTTCTGGGCATCCAGATCTCACGGTATGTTACTGTAGATTTTGAAGGCTTTCGCAAGATGGTCGATGAGCTGGGAGGCGTTTCGATCCAGGTCAAAAAGCGGATGAAATACAGTGATCCAAGTGATGATACCTTCATCGATCTGCAGCCTGGTCAGCAGACTTTGACAGGGAAACAGGCACTGGACTACGCTCGTTACCGCAAAAGTGACCTCGGCAAAGAGGACAGCGACTACCAGCGGATCGGCAGACAGCAGGAATTGATGCAGGCTTTGGCGTCGAAAGGGGCTTCCCCTGAGGTGTTGCCAAAAATGCATAACTTGCTTACGATCATGGGCCAGCACGTCAAAATGGATTTGACCGAGGGCGAGATCGCCTCTCTGCTTTTCTCCTATTCAGATCCGAAGGACAATCTGCTCAAGACCGATACCCTGATCGGTAGAGATGAGAGAATCTGGCACAATGGCGTGCTGGGCTGGTATCATTTAGTCCCTACTGCTGAGAGAGTACGGGTTCAACAACAGATCAAACAGGTGTTATCCCCTTGATCCATAAAAAATAGGAAGGGAGCGAGATTGGCGTCGCGTCCCTTTTTCATTTATAAAAAAGTTTTCATATCGAAACATTTTGTTGGAAAATTAACTATTTTTCGAATAGAATGGATACTAGGAAGAGGTTATGAATGCTGAGCATACGGGACGGCAAGGCCATTACGCGATGGAGGGATAACCCATGTCAAATGCCAAGCCTTGGATTGCCAGTTACCCACCCGAAACTGCACCGTCATTGGAATACCCCCGTGTTTCATTGACGCATTTTCTGGAGCAGTCAGCAGCTACATATCCCGACAACAATGCCATTTACTTTATGGGAAAGCGAATTACGTATCGTGAGCTGCTGGATTTGTCGTACCAGTTTGCCAACGGACTGATTAAGCGCGGTGTGAAAAAAGGCGATCGCGTCGCCATTATGTTGCCTAATCTTCCGCAAACCGTGATCAGCTACTACGGTGCCCTGTTTGCCGGCGCGACGGTCGTCATGACCAATCCCCTCTATACGGAGCGGGAACTAATTCATCAGCTGAACGACTCTGGCGCCGAGACGGTCATTACACTGGACCTGCTGTACAAACGCGTCACTTCCGTTCGTTCATCGACTCCACTAAAAAGACTTATCATAACAAGCATTGGCGATTACCTTCCTTTTTTCAAAAGGATGCTGTACCCGCTCGTGCAAAAAAAAGACGGGCACAATCCGCAAGTCACCTACGAAAGCGATGTTGAGCCTTTTCTTTCTGTGCTCAAAGAAAGCGCTGCCATTCCGGTGAGGGCAGAGGTTGACGCCGAGAATGACATCGCCTTGCTGCAGTACACTGGAGGCACGACCGGCGTCGCTAAAGGTGTGATGCTGACACATGCCAATCTGATTGCCAATGCCGTGCAATGCAAAGCAGTTATGTACAAACTGAATATGGGAAGCGAGCGCATTCTTGGCGCCTTGCCGCTTTTTCATGTGTACGGAATGACGACCGTCATGAACAAAGGCATCTCCATCGCAGCAGAAATCATTCTTGTACCCAAATTCGATGTAAAGCAGATGCTGGAGCTGATCAACAAAACGAAGCCTACCCTGTTCCCGGGAGCCCCGACGATGTACATCGGATTGATCAATCATCCCGACCTGCAAAAATACGACTTGTCCTCCATCGAAGCGTGTGTCAGCGGTTCTGCGCCCTTGCCGGTTGAAGTGCAAATTCGCTTTGAAGAGCTGACAGGAGGCAGGCTAGTCGAGGGCTACGGTCTGACCGAAGCCTCTCCTGTCACTCACTCCAATCCCATCTGGGGCAAAAGCATCACAGGCAGCATCGGATTACCCTGGCCGGATACGGACAGTTGCATTCTCGATCCCAACTCGGGCGAAGAGCTTCCTTTCGGGCAAATCGGCGAGTTGGCTGTCAAAGGCCCGCAGGTGATGGTCGGCTACTGGAATCGTCCGGAAGATACGGCTGCAGTCCTCAAGGATGGGTGGCTTTTGACCGGCGATATGGGGTACATGGATGAAGATGGCTATTTTTATATTGTAGACCGCAAAAAGGACATGATCATCGCTGGTGGCTTCAACATCTATCCGCGCGAGGTCGAGGAAGTTTTGTTCGAGCATCCCGCCATTCAGGAGGCTGCTGTCATCGGCGTGCCTGACCCATATCGCGGGGAGACCGTCAAGGCCTTCATCGTATGGAAGCAGGGGATGGAAGCAAGCGAAGAAGAGCTGGAGAAGCATTGCCGGGAAAAGCTGGCGGCTTATAAGATCCCGCGTCTGTACGAATTCCGAAGTGAATTGCCGAAGACGATGGTGGGCAAAGTCCTAAGACGACAGCTTCAGGAAGAGGACAAAAAACAAAGGGAAGCTCAGGAGCAAATCAAGACCAGCTAAAAGATGCACAAGACCGTTTTCTCGCAAAGAAGACGGTCTTTTTTGTTTTTTTCTGAATAGAAGCGAATGCTCAGGATTGACGGCTGGGAGGAAGTATACTACACTTATATTTATGAATGAATGGTCATTCAGTTTATCATCGCTGCGAGTAAAACGTGGAGGTATGTATGGCAAAGAAAACGGGGGAAAAGTATCAGGCCATTATCGATGCTGCAGTTCGCGTCATCGCTAGGCAGGGCTACCACAATGCCCAGGTATCCAAGATAGCCAAAGAAGCGAAGGTGGCGGACGGTACGATCTATCTCTACTTCGAAAACAAAGATGATATTCTCATCTCCTTGTTTAACGAAAAGATGGGGAATTTTATCGAAACATGCAGAGAACGCATCTCGGAAGCGACGTCAGCGGAGCAAAAGTTATTTGTTCTCGTCCATGCACATTTCAGTCAGCTTTCGCAGAATCATGAATTGGCGAAGGTGACGCAAATTGAGCTGCGCCAATCCAATCCGATTATCAGTGAGGGCATCGGAAACGTCATGAAGCAGTATTTTACGCTGATTGGCGAGGTTATTGGCGAGGGGATGGAGTCTGGCATTTTCCGTCCAGATCTCGATGTGCGCTTGGCGCGAAAAATGATATTTGGCACGCTGGATGAAGTCACGACAGCTTGGGTCATGAAACAGTGCAAGTACGATCTTGTCTCCTACGTTCATCCCATTCATAATCTCTTCCTGCACGGTTTGATGGGAAAATAGGAAAGAAAAGCTTTTGTTGCCCACGTTCCTTTGCTACAATAAAAGTGCAAAACTGAGCGACCGTTCGGAAGATGGTTGTTCCTTCATTTTTGATAGAGTGGAGGGTGAGAGATGAGTGCACATTGGAATGTACAAGTGGAAGACCGTGTTGCGATTGTCACGATCAACAATCCCCCAGCCAACGCATTGAGCAGAAAAGTGCTGGAGGAGTTGCAAGAACTGTTGGTGCAGTGGGAAGCGGATTCCGCGATCAAGGCGATCGTCCTGACAGGAGAAGGCAGATTTTTCATTGCGGGGGCAGATATCAAGGAATTTACACAGATGGATGTCGCAGACGCGAAGGCAGCATCCAAACTGGGACAAGATTTGTTTACCCGCATCGAAACCTTTCCGAAGCCTGTCATCGCTGCGATTAACGGTCCTTGCCTGGGCGGCGGCCTAGAATTGGCGATGGCTTGCCATATTCGTCTGGCTGCGGTGGAAGCAAGGCTCGGCTTGCCGGAATTGAATCTCGGATTGATTCCCGGGTACGGCGGGACGCAGCGCTTGCCTCGTCTGGTGGGAAAAGGACGGGCGACGCAAATGATCCTCACCTCAGATATGATCGATGGAGTGGAGGCGCATCGCATCGGATTGGCGGAAGCTGTCTATCCGGTCGAACAATTGCTGGATGAAGCAAAAAAACTGGCGAGCGCGATCTCGAACAAAAGCGCCGTAACCGTCAAGCTTGCTTTAGCGGCTATCCACGCTTCTGGCACACTCTCTCCCGAAGTAGGAATGCAAACAGAAGCTGAGCTCTTCGGTGAAGCATTCGCCACGGACGACGTCAGGGAAGGCGTTGCTGCTTTCATCGAAAAACGAAAACCGCAATTTTCCGACCGTTAACATTGACGGCCGACGATAGAGAGCAGGAAAGAAATGGCTTGCCTCAAAAACTATTTCAAGGTAGCATCACGACTAAGGAGGGGTCCTCATGAACATTTTGGTTGTGTTGAAGCAAACATTTGACACAGAAGAAAAAATCGTCATTCAAGGCGGAAACATTTCGGAAGATGGTGTGGAATTTATCATAAATCCCTATGATGAATATGCCGTTGAGGAAGCCATCAAGCTCAAGGAAGAGCACGGCGGCGAAGTAACCGTCATCAGCGTCGGTCCGGATCGCGCAGAAAGCGCCATTCGCACTGCGTTGGCCATGGGTGCAGACAAGGCTGTGCTGGTGGATGACGAATCGCTTTTTGGCGACGAATTCACGACAGCCAAAGTCCTGGCGGCCGTAGCGAAGAAAGTCGGCTTTGACATCATCCTTGGCGGTCAAATGGCTGTCGATACGGGAGCAGGTCAAGGTGGACCGCGCCTTGCTGAAGAACTGGGCATCAATCACGTCTCCACAACGGTTAAGCTGGAAGTGAACGGCAACCAAGTACGCGTTGAGCGTGACGTAGAGGGTGACCTGGAGGTAGTCGAAACCAGTCTGCCAGTATTGATCACTGCCCAACAAGGATTGAACGAACCGCGTTATCCTTCCCTTCCTGGGATTATGAAGGCAAAGAAAAAGCCTTTGGAGCGTCTCTCTGCTGATGATCTGGGTCTGTCTGCCGATGAGGTAGCAGCGAAGACTGAGATCGTGGATCAATTTTTGCCGCCAACAAAAGGGGCTGGACGCATTCTGTCTGGTGATCTGGCTGCCCAAGCGTCAGAATTGGTGCAACTGTTGCGCAACGAAGCGAAAGTGATCTAAGAGAGAGGGAGAGGATTTCCATGAAAAAGGTACTTGTTTTGGCAGAAGTGCGTGATGGACAACTACGCAACGTATCGCTGGAAGCCTTGGCTGCAGCGCAATTGATCGCGGATGGCGGCGAAGTGGTCGCAGGCGTATTCGGGGCAGATGCAGCAGCTCATGCAGCGACATTGGCGCATCATGGCGCCACTACGGTCTATACGGCTGCGCATGAGGCATTGGGTCAGTACACGCCTGACGCCTATACACAAGCAGTATCGCAATTGATCCAGCAAGCCGCGCCAGATGCAGTCGTATTGGGTCATACAGCGATCGGCCGCGACGTGGCTCCGCGTGTGGCTGCACGTCTGGGATACGGTCTGGTGTCCGATGTGACAGGGATCGAAGCTGGCCCCGTCTTTACTCGTCCGATCTATGCTGGTAAGGCATTTCAAAAACGTAAATTTGCGGATGGCAAAGTGTTTGTCACGATCCGTCCGAATAATATCGCAGTAGGTACTGCGGATGAATCGAAATCAGCCGCAGTGGTTCCAGTAGAACTGGACATCAAAGATCTGCGTACCATCGTAAAAGAGGTTGTCCGCAAAACCAGCGGTAAAGTAGACCTCTCCGAAGCGAAAGTGATCGTCTCTGGCGGTCGCGGCGTGAAGAGCGCAGAAGGCTTCCAAACGCTGCAAGAACTGGCTGACGTGCTGGGCGCCGCTGTCGGTGCATCCCGTGGAGCGTGCGATGCCGACTACTGCGATTACTCCTTGCAGATCGGCCAGACCGGTAAAGTGGTAACGCCTGATCTGTACATCGCTTGCGGCATCTCTGGCGCGATTCAGCACTTGGCTGGCATGTCCAGCTCCAAAGTGATCGTAGCGATCAACAAAGATCCTGAAGCTCCGATCTTCCAAGTCGCAGATTACGGCATCGTCGGAGATTTGTTCGAAGTCGTGCCATTGCTGACTGCTGAATTTAAAAAAGTTCTTGTCTAACCAAAGCATGTCAAACGCCCTGGACGAAAGTGATCCAGGGCATTTTTATTGTCCCTGCCATCTGCCGTAACGAAATGTATACAATCCACGTTGAGGCCGAATTGTTGAAAAGATTTCCTGCCAAGAAACGAAGGGTAAGGTAGGGTATGCAGGACAAACTATCCTTGAGTGCGGAAAGTGTCAGGTGCGATGGTCATATCGCTGCCGGGATGATATACTGATTTCAGAGTAAGATACTTTTTCCATTTAGGAAGAGATCCAAGGAGGTAACTCTCATGGCAATTGTAAATGCATCTGATCAAAACTTTACCCAGGAAGTGGAGCAAGGTACTGTCCTGGTTGACTTTTGGGCACCTTGGTGCGGCCCTTGCAAAATGATCGCGCCTGTACTGGAACAAATCGACAGTGAAGTCGGCTCCAAGCTCAAAATCGTCAAAGTAAACGTTGACGACAACCCTGAGTCCGCAGGTCGTTTTGGCGTGATGTCCATTCCAACCTTGATCGTGTTCAAAGACGGTCAACCGGTTGATAAAATCATCGGTTTCCAACCAAAAGAAGCCCTGATGGCAACCGTGGGCAAACATCTGTAAGCCGCAAATCATACGAAATTGTATCGAACAGACAGCATTTGCATGAATTTGGCAAATGCTGTTTTTCTTTTCCCAAACATGGTACGATGATGGGTGGAAAAGTTGAGAGAGGAGGGGGCAGCCGTGAATCGCTCCTTGAAAGACAAGTTGGGTGTACTGCCTGAAAAGCCGGGCTGCTACCTCATGAAAAACGCTCAGGGTGAAATTATCTACGTGGGAAAAGCGAAAGTGTTGAAGAACCGCGTTCGCTCCTATTTTACCGGAAGCCATAATGGTAAGACGCAATTATTGGTGAGTGAAATTACCGATTTTGAATATATCGTCGTATCGTCCGCGATCGAGGCTTTGGTCCTGGAATGCAACCTGATCAAGCAGCATAATCCGCGCTACAATGTAATGCTTCGCGACGACAAAACGTATCCCTACATCAAGATAACCAATGAAAAAGAACCGCGCCTAGAGATCACGCGCAAGGTATTGAAGGACAAGGCCCGCTATTTTGGTCCCTACCCCAATGCTGGGGACGCAGGGGAAGTGAAAAAGCTGCTAGACCGCCTGTATCCGCTGCGCAAATGCAAAACGATGCCGAAGCAGGTTTGTCTTTATTATCATTTAGGGCAGTGCCTGGCTCCTTGTGTGTACGATGTGGCGGAAGAAGAAAATCAGCGGATCGTGGAGGAAATCGCTCGTTTTCTCGACGGTGGCCATGAAGCGGTGAAGCTGGAACTGACGACCAAGATGCAGCAAGCTGCGGAAAACATGGAGTTTGAACGGGCCAAGGAATACCGTGACCAGATCAAGAGCATCGAAGCAGTCATGGAGAAGCAGAAGGTGACGATGGCCGACACGCTGGATCGGGACATCATCGGCTTCGCTGTGGAAAAGGGCTGGATGTGCATACAAATTTTTTACATGCGCCAAGGAAAAATGATAGAGCGGCAAACGACTTCCTTCCCTTACTATGGCGAGGAAGCAGAAGATTTCATGTCCTATGTGAGCCAATTCTACTATGACAAGCAAAATGCACTGCCCAAAGAAATCCTCTTGCCCGAGGAAAGTGATCCCGAATTGCTCGCCCAGTGGCTTGGCGTCAAGGTCCATGCGCCGAAGCGCGGCCAGAAGCGGGAACTGGTGCAGATGGCGAGTGAAAATGCGCGAATTGCGCTGCAAGAAAAGTTCGCTCTGATGTCAAAGGACGACGCTCGAACCATACAGGCGGTCCACAATCTGGGACATATTCTAGGCATTCAGACACCACATCGGATCGAAGCCTTCGACAACTCCAATATTCAGGGGACTGAGCCCGTCTCTGCGATGATTGTCTTCACAAACGGTCGTCCCGATAAAAAAGAGTATCGTAAATTCAAGATCAAAAGCGTCGAAGGGCCGGATGATTACGGCTCGATGCGGGAAGTCATCCGCCGCCGGTACTCCCGCCTGCTGAAAGAAAATCAAGAGATGCCTGATCTCATCGTGATCGATGGCGGCAAGGGACAGATCAGTTCGGCGATGGATGTGCTAGAAAACGAACTGGGCTTGTACATTCCGGTCTGCGGCTTGGCGAAGGACGACAAACACCGGACGGCTCAGCTCATGTACGGAGATCCGCCTGAAGCGGTAGAACTCAGACGGGACAGCTATGAATTTTATTTGCTACAGCGGATTCAGGACGAAGTGCACAGGTTCGCGATTACATTTCACCGTCAGTCACGGACTAAGACGATGCTATCCTCCCAGCTCGATGAGATCCCAGGGATTGGGGAGAAACGAAGAAAGCTGCTGTTCACCCATTTCGGCTCGCTGAAAAAAATGCGTGAGGCAAGTGTCGAAGATTTCCGCCAACTCGGAATCGGCGACAAGTTGGCACGAGAGATCATCGCACATCTGCGCAAGCTGGAAGCCTAATGGAAAAGAAAAGGAAAAAAGCCATTGATCCCTGACAGACAGCATGATATAATGCCTTTCAAACAGAATAGTTGGCCTCACTTCCCCAAAGGAGTGAGGTAGAGGCGCGAAAACCATGAGTACCTCCCTGAGATCGGGTATCTGTGAAGGGCAGGAAAAGGGGAATTCGCCGAAGTGTGAAAAGCGACCCGCTGCTTTTCATGCTGGGCTTGCGTTGAACAAACGCAGGACTGTCATCCAGGCAATGACCAGTTGCTGGATGGAGAGCTATCTCACGGTGTGTCAGTGTGAGTGAATGACTGGTTTTCCGATCATCACTTGCAGTCTGTCCGCGTGTATTGGGAAGGAGGAGCCCGTATGTCGAAACCATAGACAGCGACAGGTAATATTCCTCGTCGGTGTCTTTTTTGCATATTTGGAGAACATAAAGAAAAAAGAGAAACCAAAAATAGAGAGAAATACATGTGGATATGAGAATAGGAATAGGAGAGAAGTGCCATGGGATTGATCGTGCAGAAATACGGAGGTACTTCCGTAGGAACTATTGAGCGAATTTTGCGAGTAGCTGATCGGATTATCGCAAATAAAGAAGCGGGTCACGACATGGTGATCATTTTGTCCGCGATGGGAAAATCGACGGATGTGCTGATCAATATGGCGAAAGAGATTACGCCTTACCCATCTGAACGGGAAATGGATATGCTGCTGACCACGGGGGAGCAGGTATCGATCTCCTTGTTATCGATGGCATTGCACCAAAAGGGATATGATGCGATTTCCCTGACCGGCTGGCAGGCGGGAATTACGACCGAATCGATTCATGGTCGCGCGCGGATCAAGGAGATCGACCCGACCCGCATTCGCGCAGAGCTGAGCCGAGGACGCGTCGTCATCGTCGCTGGCTTCCAAGGCATTAGTGATGCAGGGGAAATGACTACCTTGGGTCGCGGCGGATCGGATACGTCTGCCGTGACTTTGGCAGCAAGCCTGCAGGCTGACAAATGCGAGATTTTTACTGATGTAGCGGGTGTCTATACCGCGGATCCGCGTGTGGTTCCAGCTGCAGGCAAGCTAGATCGCATCTCATATGATGAAATGCTGGAGCTGGCCAATCTCGGCGCCGGCGTGCTTCACCCACGCTCGGTAGAGGCAGCCAAGAAGTACAAGGTGAAACTGGTGGTCCGCTCCAGTTTTACGACAGAAGAAGGCACCTATGTAGAGGAGGGTCCCGATATGGAAACAGGAAGAGTAGTAAGCGGTGTCGCTCATGATGACGAGGTGGCCAAGATTACCGTAGTAGGGATGGCAGCAAAGGTAGGAACCTTGTCCCGTCTGTTCAATACACTTGCCGATCATCAGGTAAACGTAGACATCATCATCCAAAGCTCCTATGATTCCGATGTGACGAATATTTCTTTCACCGTGGCGGCAGGCGATCTGAAGCACGCTTTGGATACATTGGCGAAAAATCAGGCAGCACTTGGTTTTGAAAAAGTGGATTACGAAGAAGGTCTGAGCAAGGTATCCATCGTCGGATCCGGCATGGTAAACAACCCTGGTGTGGCTGCGGAGATGTTCCGCGTGTTGGCTGAGCAGCAGATTACCATCAAGATGGTATCTACTTCCGATATCAAAGTATCCTGCGTCATTCCAGCCGATTTGACAGAGCTTGCGGTGCGCAGCCTGCATACGGCATACGGACTTGACGTAGCACAAGCTGCCGTGGTCCACGGTTCATAGAAACCGGCATAGCGGTCAGCCCCCCTCTTCGAATCGGGAGAGGGGGGTTTTCACGATCAGAAGCTGACGTGAATCTGGACGCGGCCCTTCTGTCCCAGCTCCATCTGTACAAGGGCTTCCTTGCCTTGCCACTCCTCCATCGCTCCGGCAATCACTCCGCATTCCAGGGAAAGAGCACGGCTAAGACGCTCCTGCGACATATGCGGATAGATGGTGTGAGTGAGGGAATAATGGAGGTGTTGCTCAGATTCTTTCAACAGGTCGAGCTGTCCCAAGCCCAGCCGGATAAAAGGCAGAATAACGCCATTGGCGGATTGAATCGGTATCTTTCGCCCCATATTCTTTCCGATCCAAAAAAGGATTGGGCTCTCACTGTCTCCCAACAGAGTCTGGGTCAGTGTCTCGCGTAATAGATGGTAGCCGAGATATGGCATGTTCATTCGTTCCGCATAGGCGAGCGACGAAGCAGGCAACAAGGCACTCAACTGATCTGTCTCTTTCACTCTACTTCCCCTCCTGTCAGTAATAGACTATGATGGGAAGGGAGTGTTCATGCCATATTGATAGAGAAAAAACTGCATTCTATTTCGTTTGTTCTATCAATGGATTTAGTCTATTCATTATCTTGACGCTCCTTCCCTACAGGAGTACAATTGTTTTGGTCAATGTTTTGCCAATCTTTTTTTCGTATTCCGACACATTTTGTCTTTTCCAGACAAAGGGTGTGACGGACGTCCCGTCATGTCTAATGGACAAGCCAATGGGTTAGGATATGGGGAAAGATCGAGTAAAAGAGGGTTAGATACATTGAAAGGGGGACCATTGTATGGCGAAAGGCCATAGCTTTCTCAGTCACAGGCTTCACTCTCTCTTAGGTTTATTTCCAATCGGGCTGTTCTTGCTGTTCCACCTGACGGCAAACTATCAAGCAACTCGTGGACCGGAAGCTTTCAATACGGCTGCGGGTTTGATTGAAAACGTACCATTTTTGCTGATAGTTGAATTTGTCTTTATTTACATCCCGATCCTGTTCCACGCGGTCTACGGTCTCTACATCGCTTTCCAAGCGAAACAAAATGTAGGGAACTTCGGCTTCTTCCGGAACCAATTGTTCCTCTGGCAGCGGTTGACAGGTATCATTACGCTTATCTTCATTGTTTGGCACGTTTGGGAAACTCGGATCCCCAAAGCGATGGGCGCTGAAGTCAATTTTGACATGATGTCCAACATACTTAGCAATCCTGCCATGATCGCGTTTTACGTGATCGGGATTGTCAGCACGACCTTCCACTTCTCCAACGGAATCTGGTCGTTCCTCGTTCACTGGGGAATCACAGTTGGGCCTCGTTCCCAACGCATTGCAACATACTTTACATTGGCTGTATTCGTAATCGTGACGTACATTGGCTTGCGCGCGATGTCTGCGTTTATTGTATAGGGATAGGGGGACAAAGTCATGGCAAAAGGTAAACTGATCATTGTCGGTGGTGGTTTGGCCGGCTTGATGGCTACCATCAAAGCCGCAGAAAAAGGTGTTCCCGTCCAACTGTTCTCTCTGGTTCCAGTAAAGCGCTCCCACTCCGTTTGTGCCCAAGGCGGTATCAACGGTGCGGTTAATACCAAAGGGGAAGGCGACTCTACTTGGGAGCACTTCGATGACACTGTGTACGGCGGAGACTTCTTGGCGAACCAACCGCCTGTAAAAGCAATGGCAGATGCTGCTCCTGGGATCATCTACATGCTTGACCGCATGGGTGTTATGTTTAACCGTACACCTGAGGGACTGCTGGACTTCCGTCGTTTCGGCGGTACGAAGCACCACCGCACTGCGTTTGCAGGTGCGACGACCGGACAACAATTGCTTTATGCATTGGACGAGCAGGTCCGCCGCTATGAAGCAGAGGGCTTGGTCACCAAGTACGAATATTGGGATTTCCTCGGTGCTGTATTGGACGATTCCGGAACCTGTCGCGGGATTACCGCTCAAAACCTGCGTACCGGTGAAACGCAATCCTTCCGCGCTGATGCTGTCATCTTGGCAACTGGCGGACCTGGGATTATTTTCGGAAAATCGACCAACTCAATCATCAACACGGGTACAGCAGCTTCGATCGCGTACCAACAAGGTGTTGTTTACGCCAATGGCGAAATGATTCAGATTCACCCAACAGCGATTCCTGGCGACGACAAGCTGCGCCTGATGTCCGAATCTGCTCGCGGTGAAGGTGGACGCATCTGGACGTACAAAGATGGTAAACCATGGTATTTCCTGGAAGAAAAATATCCGGCATACGGAAACCTGGTTCCGCGTGACATCGCGACACGTGAGATTTTCCACGTTTGCGTAGACATGAAGCTGGGTATCAACGGCGAAAACATGGTGTATCTCGACCTGTCTCACAAAGACCCGAAAGAATTGGATGTCAAGCTGGGCGGTATCATCGAGATCTACGAAAAATTCGTCGGTGATGACCCACGCAAGGTTCCAATGAAAATCTTCCCTGCTGTTCACTATTCCATGGGCGGCATGTGGGTAGACTACAATCAAATGACCAACATTCCTGGTCTGTTCGCTGCCGGTGAGTGCGATTACTCGCAGCACGGTGCGAACCGTCTGGGTGCCAACTCCTTGCTTTCCGCGATCTACGGCGGTATGGTAGCAGGTCCGAAAGCGATCGAGTACATGAATGGTCTGAATAAGTCTTCTGACGATATCGCCTCGACGCTCTATGATGGCTTCACGAAGAAAGAGCAGGAGAAATACGATAACATCCTGAAAATGGATGGAACCGAAAATGCTTACCTGATCCACAAAGAGCTGGGTGAGTGGATGACGGACAACGTAACCGTCGTTCGTTACAATGACCGTCTGAAGAAAACCGATGAGAAAATCGTCGAACTGATGGCACGCTACAAAAACATCAACATCAACGATACAAGCAAATGGAGCAACTCCGGTGCTTCCTTCACCCGTCACTTGTGGAACATGCTGGTGCTGGCACGTGCGATTACCATCGGCGCTTTGATGCGCGATGAGAGCCGCGGTGCTCACTACAAGCCTGATTTCCCTGAGCGTGACGACGAGCGCTTCATGAAAACGACCATGGCAAAATACAATCCGGAAACAACGGCTCCGGAGATCTACTACGAGGACATCGATGTTTCGCTGATTCCGCCGCGTAAACGTGACTATACGTCCGACAAGAAGCATTAAGAGAGGAGGAAACTGATCATGGCCGAAAAGTTGATTCACCTGATTATTACTCGCCAGGACAGCCCTGACAGCACTCCGTACAAGGAAGAATTCAAAATTCCTTACCGTCCGAACATGAACGTGATCGGGGCGCTTATGGAAATTCAACGCAATCCTGTAAATGCCCAAGGGCAAAAAACGGCACCAGTTAACTGGGAATCCAACTGCTTGGAAGAAGTCTGCGGTGCCTGCTCGATGGTGATTAACGGAAAACCTCGTCAAGCGTGCTCTGCCCTGATCGACAAGCTGGAACAGCCGGTTCGTCTCGAACCAATGAGCACATTCCCTGTACAGCGTGACCTGTCGATTGACCGTAGTCGCATGTTTGATGCGCTGAAACGCGTAAAAGCGTGGGTTCCAATTGATGGAACGCATGACCTGGGCCCAGGACCACGTATGCCGGAGGTTGAGCGTCAATGGGCGTACGAACTGTCCAAATGCATGACTTGCGGCGTCTGCCTGGAGGCATGCCCGAACGTCAACAGCAAATCGGACTTCATCGGTCCTTTCGCGATCTCTCAGGTTCGCCTGTTTAACCAGCATCCGACAGGGATGATGAACAAGCATGAGCGTCTGGAAGCTTTGATGGACGATGGCGGTATCGCGGATTGTGGTAACTCCCAAAACTGCGTACAAGCTTGTCCGAAAGGAATTCCGCTCACTACTTCTATCGCTCATATGAATAAAGAAACCGTCAAGCATGGTCTGAAGAAATTCTTCTTCTCGTAAACCTTGCCTGATCGTCAAGAAGTGTGCATCTGCTTTGTCAGATGCACGCTTTTTTGTATATGAGAAAGCCTCCAAGTGAAAACTGTGGTAAGGGAACCTTTTCCTAAAGGAGGCAAACCATGAAAAAGAAGTGGATCAGCATTGGGTTGGCGTTGACTTTGCTTCCGACAACAGCCGCGGGCTCGTGGCAAGCGAGAGCGGCTTCTCCCGGAGAAATGTCTCGATTTCAGCAGCAAGTGATACGCGACATCCAAGACTTTGAAAGACCATTCCTACATACAGAAACAGATGCATCAGCGCCTAGGAACAAGGAATGGCATCCGACGATTGCAGATGAATGGCTTCATACGAATCATCGAATACTGGGCGAGAAGATGAGCCAATCGTCCACCTCGACCCTGGATATGATTGAGACGACCAAAGCGTGGCAAGAGGCTGGAGTGAAGGGGGAGGGCATGTTGGTCTCGGTGATTGATACCGGGATCAATCCACAGCACCCTGATTTCCCGGCTCCGAAGGATAAACGGCTGGCGCAACAAAAATCCGGTTCGAACAAAAAAGTGATACCAGGCTATAACTGGGCTGACCGTAATCAGACAACCGAAGATGTGGGGGAATCGCAACACGGCGCGCATGTGGCCGGAATCATTGCGGCAAATGGAAAAATCACCGGTGTCGCGCCGGAAGCCCAATTGTTGAGCCAAAAAGTGTTCTCCAACTACCAGGGTGAGGTGCCGGGGCTGAGTGAGTCCATCCTGTACGCCATTAGTGATTCCATCACGAAAAAAGCGGATGTGATCAATCTGAGTCTGGGATCATCCGCGGGATATGTAGATGAGAGCAACACGGAACAATACGCGATTAAAAAGGCGGTCGACAACGGTATCATCGTCGTAGCAGCTGCAGGAAACGACGCTTATTTTGGCAGTGAAAAGGTGCGGGCGCAAAACCCGGACGTGGCGATGATCGGATCGCCTGGACTCTCTCCGGATGCGTTATCTGTCGCATCCGTCAACGCGACGACATTGGCTGGTCACAGCTTCCGCGTACAGGGCGTATTCGGGATGGATCGCATCGTCTACCTGCACGGACAGGCCGGGAATGGAGCGGCGATGAATCCCGTCACGACGCTGTTAAAGCCCTATGAATTGGTGTACATGGGCAAAGGGAAAAAGGAAGATTACAACGTCAGCGTCAAGGGCAAAGTGGTCCTGCTGGAGCGCGGGGACATCACGTTTGACGAAAAACTGCGGCTCGCCAAGGAAGCAGGGGCAGCCGGTGCCGTGATCTACAATAATGAAGCGGGGCCTATCATTATCAGCGCAGAACATCTCAAGGTGATCCCGGCGGTAGCGATTCTCAAACAAATGGGAGAGAAGATGGCTCAAGCCCTGAAAAAAGGGAAGAAAGTGACGCTGACCTTCGATGGTGAATACGCGCAAAATCCGATGCCTTACCCGGATGGTGGGACCATATCCGCCTTTTCATCCTGGGGGCCGACTCCGGATCTGCAGTTTAAGCCGGAAATCTCAGCGCCAGGCGGGGGCATTCTCTCGACGGTACGTGAAGCCGATTACGCCGTAAAAAGCGGGACGTCGATGGCAACTCCCCATGTAGCAGGCGGAATGGCTTTACTAAAACAAGCCTATCAAAAGCAAGGACGGAAGCTGCAAGGCAGACAGCTCGTCGAAACATTGAAGGCAGCCGCGATGAATACGGCCCAGCCAATTCTCGATCCCCAACAGGCAATTGCTGCCTCGGTCGGTAAACAGGCAGAAAAACTGCCGTATACGCCACGTGTGCAAGGAGCAGGCATGATGCAGGTGGCCAAAGCGATCCGCACACCAGTGATTGTTGTGGATGAAAAAGGAAAGGCGGGCGTATCTTTGGGGGAAATAGGGGAGACGACGACCTTTTCCCTGTTCGTGGACAATCGCTTCGGAGACAAACCGCTGACGTACCAGATCAAGGACGAGTTCGGCGTTCTGACCGATCGAAAGAAAGAAGGGGTCAATCTGTTGCGGGAAGCGCCTCTGACAGGTGCGACGCTGCAGGTCTCCAAGTCGCAGGTCACAGTCGCACCTGGAAAGAAGGAGGAGGTGAAGGTGACCCTGCAAATTCCGAAAGACACCGATCCCAATCAATTTGCGGAAGGGTTTGTCCTGTTCACCTCCATGGACAAGGAGCTGCCTGATTTGCGCGTTCCATATATGGGTTTTTATGGGAATTGGGATGCGCCGCGAATCATGGATGAACCGATGTGGAAGGAAGGCAGCCAGGAAAAGCGCACTGGTGTCAAAACAACCTGGTACCATGACAAGGGAAATGACAAGTGGAAATATCGCGATTACCTGGGAGTCTCCGGCGTTTCCGATGATGGAGCGGCCAAGATTGACCCAGACAAAATCGCTTTTTCCCCCAATGGTGATGGTCATTACGATGTCGCTGCTCCATCCATCACCTTTTTGCGAAATGCACGTCAGGTAACGGTCGATGTGACAGATTCGGCAGGCAAGGTCATTCGCTCCCTGGTCCGTGATGAAAAGGTAAGCAAATATGATCAGTCCAAGCTGGGCACCCCGTATTATTTTACTGAGCGGGAAGAGTGGAGCTGGGATGGACGCGCGTACTCAGCGGAAAAAGGCGTGTACGAAAAGGTTCCGGATGGGCAGTATCAATTCGTGATCAAGGCGAAGATAGACGGTCGCAATACGAATTGGCAAACCTTGACCCTGCCAGTGCGAGTAGACACGAAACCGCCTGCCGTCACAGCATCGATCTCCGGCAACCGCATCCACTGGAGCAGCAAGGACAAGGATATTCAGGGATACCTGCTCTACGTAAACGGAAAAAAGGTAGGCGGTCCCTATGCGCCTAGTGTGACTAGCACCATCGTCAATCAACCGGATAAAAAGATGACGGTCGTGGCTTTTGACTATGCCGGAAATATGGGGATGGCGCACATCAATGGACGAAGCGATACGACTCCGCCCTTCGTCGAGTTCCCCAATGATTTATTCAATTATATGAAGATAACCAGTCAACCGGATCTGGCAATCAACGGCAAAGTAACCGGCGAAGACATGCTGGACAAGGTAAAACTCACGATCAATAAACAACCGATTAAAATCGATGCGGACGGCTCCTTCCAGACGATCCTGCGCCTGACCGAAGGATTGAATTACGTAAACTATAGTGCTCAGGATCTCTACGGCAACATGAGGCAATTCGTGCAGCGGGTCATCGTGGACACGACACCTCCCGTCTTGCAATTTCTGAATAACGGCAGTGAAGAAATGGTGTTCGATGCAGGAACGAAGCGAATGATGGTCCCGATCCGTTTCCTTTATCGCGACCAGACTTACAAAGGACAGATCAGCGTAAACGGTCAGATCATCTCCAGCTTTGAGGAAGACCAATTGGAGAAACCGGTGCAAAAGCATCTTACCCACACTCTATCGCTGAAGCACGGAGAAAATCGCATTCTGCTCGAAGGTAAGGACGGAGCAGGAAATCGCAGCGAGTTGGTGATATACGCTTACGTGGATGCCAATGTCGGTTCTGTAGTGTTAAATCACGGCGAGCAGCGCTACTCCTACCAGGCGCGGGCGCTTCCTGCTCCAAGCCTGAACCTTACTCACAAGCAGATTGAGGCAAAAGAAGGAGAATCTCTTCCGATCGAAGGCAAGGTTGTCGGCTCCGGAGCAATCCAGTTGCAGATGGTGTATCGGGATCGCCGCATGCTGGCGGATATTAATGATCGGGGCGAATTTCGCTTGATGCTCGATCAGGTTGAGGAAGGCAAGCAAAAGCTGTCGGTGATTGCGACCGATTCGTTAGGACGGGAAACGCAGGCGGAAATGATTATCGTCGGCAAGAAAAAGTAAGCAAACGAAAAAGGCCTGGTCCGGCGAAGAAGAATCGCTGCGGCTGGGCTTATTTTTTGGAGGAAAAAAACATGTTTTTTCACGGCATTAATTGGGAATATGTCATAAGGGAGTATCCGGTCCTGTCACCACGTCGCACGGTCAGCCAAAAAAAGCAGGAGCAGCTATTGGACCGTATCCACTTGATTCAGCAATTCGGCATCGAACCGATTCACTTGCTTGAAGCAGCAGATGGATATCCAGAGGAACGATGTATCCAGGAGTGTTTGGCTTTTGGGGATACTGTATTCGCTTTTCAGACGCTTCCGCTGCCCATGTGGCAATTGAGCCGTCATGAAGTGGGGATAGAGGTGTTGGACCTGCGGACGTGCTGCCGGATCTATTCGTATCGTGCTGTGTCCCATGTGGAGGAATGGTTTCCGGGAATTCCTTGCATACGGACCCAAAGGCCCGATCTTTTTTCGGACAGCTATTGAAACCGGGAAAGATCATCTTTAAGATTAGGTACAAAGAACTGATTTCCCGGGAAAGGGAGAGGACTTAATGAGTGTGCAATACTTACATCCTTTTTTAGAATCAGCGTCGTTCGTTATTCAGCAAGTTTGCCAGGTAGAGATTTCCCGCGGAGAGCTGGAGCTTCGACAATGGACGTACCGGGAAGGACATACCTGGCTGCGCATCGGGATGACCGGTCAATTAGAAGGAAATGTTTTCTTCGGGATTCAGGACGACCTGGCTCTGCGGATTGTTTCCGCCATGATGGGGGGCTTTCCGATTCAGGAGATGGATGACATGGGGAAAAGCGCTATTTCCGAACTAGGCAACATGATCTCGGGAAATGCGAGCACGATCCTGTCCAATCAAGGCATCGTGATCGATATTACACCTCCCCACTTCCTTCTGCATCAGGATTTGCAACAAATGACGGGGACGGCACTGACGGCTCCGCTGGAATTGCAGGATATGGGGAAAATGGAAATTCAGATGGTAGTGGTCAGATGATTGTGGTGAGGTTCAAGGGCATGTGAGGAAAGGGGTTCCGTATTAGGGACTCCTTTTTGTGCTTGCAAGGGTTTTCAAAAAATAAAGAAAGATAAAATATTTTTGCTTGCCTAGATGATTTTTTTTAGATAGTGTAATGTTGGAAGTGCAAGGGGGTATGCAAGCTTGGCATATGTGAAGCAAATAATAGGAATATTCTTGCTCGTTATCGTGATCTGTGGCGGGCCCTTGATGCTGACGACCGTAAAGGAAGAAGTCGTATTTGCACCGGAAGAAGTCGTCATTCGCGCGATCTACCTGATTCAGCAGATGGGAGAGGGGACGCTTGGTACCTACTATCTGGGAGATTACGAGCGAAGCATCGCAGGAGATATTGTTCCGTTTGCGATAAGCACGTTTGAATTGCTCTTTTCCAGCGTAGCAATCGCGGTCTTGGCAGGACTGCTTTTCGGCATGTTTCTGCAGCGCTTCTGGATTGTGCGCAAGTTTCAGCGGCTGCTCGACCTGGTGGCTACGATTCCGGACTTTATTCTGATTTTTCTCTCAATCTTAGCCGCGGTTGGTTTCTACAAGCTGACAAGCATTCGGATCATTACGTTATCCCCGACGAGCGATGCTGCGAACAAATGGTTTCCCATCGCACTGCTCTCGATAGGACCGACCATTTTCCTACTGAAAGTGATCAGTCTGAAATACCTGCATATCGGGGGCGAGGATTACATCAAGACAGCGTTAGCAAAAGGGATGGGCATTTGGCATGTCCTGACCCATCACGTGTACAAGAATATCAAACCGTTTTTGTTGGCTGATCTGAAAAAGACCATCGCGATCACAGTAGCGAACCTGTTTGTTGTGGAGTATTTACTCAATGTGGTGGGGCTGACGCGATTTATTTTCAGCAAAAGCTCGGGGTATCAGTTTAACGCAGCGGTCATGGGTCTTCTGGGCATTATCGTTCTTTCGTTACTAGTCTATCTGTTGATTCGGGGGATCCTGTACCTATTTGAAAGAATACTCGTTTATAAATAGGCAAGAGTGAGGTTCTACTATGCAAAAACGATTCAATTGGCCTTTGTGGGTGGGGTGTATTCTTGTAATGCTTCTTCTGCTGATTGGCATTATCGGGCCGTACCTGGCACCCTATGAAACCGATTTTCAAGAAAAATTAAGCAGTACAGTCGTGAATGGTAAGACGATCATTACGTATCCGCCACTGCCTCCATCCGAGGAGCATTTACTTGGTACAGACAAATGGGGGTATGATCTTCTTACTTTGCTGCTGAATGGAGCGCCGTACACTGTATTCGTCACCTTGGCGATTGCCTTTATCCGCATCGTCATCGGTACCATTATGGGGCTCTATATCGGCATCCAAGAGAAAACGCAGACCTGGTGGCTTTCGATTGAAAACGCATGGAGCTACATGCCGATTTTCATTCCCGTCTATTTTTTACTGTACGGGGTAAACATCAACTCGGAGCTGCCTACAGGGAGCCTTGTTGCTTTGTTTATTGGTGTCGTCGCCATTTTGGGCACCCCCAGTGTGGCAGCATCGATCCGCCAAAAAACAGAGCAGATCAAGGAAACCCAGTATGTGCTGGCGGCCACATCTTTGGGAGCTGGCCGCGAGCAGATCATTTTTCGCCATATCCTGCCGCAGCTAAAAGAGCAAATCGTCATCATTCTGGTTACTGAAATTATCGCCATCATGACATTGATGGGCTTGCTCGGCATGTTTGATCTGTTCGTGGGGGGCACCTATATGACGACCGATCCCGTTATCTATAAATCCATTACGAATGAATGGGCAGGACTTCTCGGTTCGTATCGCTCCTTTGTTTACGGCAATGCAATCTGGGTCTTTTTGTCCCCCTTGCTCGCTTTTGTTGCGGCGGTCGGCTCCTTTACCTTGCTCGCCAAAGGGCTGCGCGATCAGTTTGAGCAAAGCTACAATCGGACGCCATTTATTTAGAAGGAATGGGGAGAGGACTCGCTTAGCGGATAGAGGGGATCGAGTCTCCTTTGGCGCTTGTTCAGAAGGAATGTGCAGAGTGCAGAAATCTGCTTCCAAAAGTGAGGAACCCATTGCCCATTTTTCGAATAGGATGTATGGCAAAAGCCTAAAATACTTGAAATTCCGGCACCATCACCCACCCCCCATCATAGGATAAGGTGACTCTGTAATCCCTCAACCTTGTTCCTGTAGAGCCCACAAGGAGGGGTGGCACGATTGAAGGGTAGCGACCAAACCAAGCCGTTGTTAACGAATCGAGAAAGAGAAGTGTTTGAACTCTTGGTCCAGGATAAGACAACCAAAGAGATTGCCGGACAACTCTTCATCAGTGAAAAGACTGTGCGCAATCACATCAGCAATGTTATGCAAAAATTAGGGGTCAAAGGTCGATCTCAAGCAGTAGTCGAACTGGTTCGACTTGGTGAACTAGAGATTTGAGCCCAGTCCACCCAGCCTCCCTTTTCTTCCCTTGGTCGGAAGGGAGGGTTTTTTGTTTTTGGAAATGGTAAATGGTCACGGTAGTAACGGATCGCGCGGCTAGCCTCAGCATCGAATTCGGCTTCTGGGCTTTTTTTCAGTGTGTAAAGATTTTGTAAACATATACGTATGGAGGCTTTAAATAACCTTATAGTTATATTATACTATACCCAAGAAATGGGGTGGTAAAGAGAATGGACATTTTTGAATTGGCGGACAGCCTAAAAGCGCTGGGGGATCCAACAAGGCTAAAGATGATTGCCTTATTGAAGCTTAGAGATTTTTGCGTCTGTGAATTCGTTCCGATATTCAACATCTCACAGCCAGCAGTATCCAAGCATGTCAGTCGGCTCAAGGCTGCTGGATTCGTCACAGAAACCCGAAAAGGCCAGTGGGTGATTTATTCCCTGAATCGAAGTAGATTGGAAGAAGTAGGGTACGGACTGAGCCAATTACCCGACCTCTCTGCCGAGATCGAGGAGCTAGGTAAGCGAGGTTTGTTGGTGACGTGCGAATAAGAAAGGAGGAGCGAAAGTGAGTGAACAAACAGGGAAGCGATTGTCTTTCCTAGACCGATATCTGACTGTATGGATTTTTCTTGCGATGGTAGTCGGAATTGGGGTTGGTTTTTTAGTTCCTGATACCGTTACCTTCCTGAATCAATTTCAGGTCGGAACCACATCGATTCCGATCGCGATCGGGCTCATTTTGATGATGTATCCGCCCCTTGCCAAGGTACGCTATGAAGAATTGGGGCGGGTGTTTTTCGACGGAAAAGTGCTGGGACTATCCCTTGTCCAGAACTGGGTGATTGGTCCGATCTTGATGTTTGTGCTTGCCATTGTATTTTTGCAAGGGTATCCCGAGTATATGGTGGGACTCGTCATGATTGGGCTTGCTCGCTGCATTGCCATGGTCATCGTTTGGAACGATCTTTGTAAGGGAGACACCGAATACGCGGCAGGTCTGGTTGCCTTCAATTCGATCTTTCAGGTCTTTTTCTATTCCATTTATACGTACATCTTCATCACGGTTTTGCCAGGATGGTTCGGCTTACAGGGGATGGTGGTCGATATCACTATCGTCGAAGTGGCCAAAAGCGTGTTTGTGTACTTAGGATTTCCGTTTCTTGCGGGGATGATCACACGCTATGTGCTGGTGAAACGAAAAGGGCGCACCTGGTACGAGAACGTGTTTATTCCTAAAATCAGCCCGCTCACCTTGATCGCCCTGCTGTTTACGATCATCGTCATGTTTTCGATTAAAGGAGACGTCATCGTTGCACTCCCGTTGGATGTCGTGCGGATCGCCATTCCGCTTTTGATTTACTTTGTCATAATGTTTTTGGTGTCGTTTCTCATGGGGAAGAAGGCAGGAGCTCCTTATCCTGTCACCTCTACCTTGGCTTTCACAGCGGCAAGTAACAATTTCGAATTGGCAATTGCCGTTGCCGTAGGAGTCTTTGGGATTCACTCGGGCGCCGCGTTTGCCGCGGTAATCGGTCCACTGGTAGAGGTGCCTGTGATGATTGCACTCGTGAATCTGGCACTTTGGTTTCAGAAAAAGTACTTTCAACCAGGACACATGGAAGGGAGAATCAAAGATGGTTAACAAACTGTTGGTATATTTTCTTTGCACGGGCAACTCTTGCAGAAGCCAAATGGCTCACGGCTTTTTACAAGCAATTGGCGGAGAGAAATATGAAGTGAAGAGCGCGGGGCTAGAAGCGCATGGACTGAATCCACGTGCCGTCGATGCCATGAAAGAAGCAGGGATTGATATCAGCCATCACACTTCCGATGTCATTGATCCCGTCATTTTGGGCAAAGCTGAATATGTCATTACGTTATGCGGTCACGCAGATGAAAACTGCCCTGTGATTCCGAATCAAAACGTGATCAAAATGCACTGGGGATTTGATGATCCAGCAAAGGCAACAGGGACGGAGGAGGAAGTAAAAGAGCAGTTCCGAACAGTTCGTGATGCCATCAAGAGTCGTGTGTCCCAGTTCGTTGAAGAAGGAAAATAAAATCGAGGCGCCCCCAGTTTTCGAAAAGATACATGGGGGCATTTTTATATCAAAAAAAATTGATGCAACCTCTTGCGTTTGGGAAACAATGGTGGTAAAGTGAGCATATCAAAAAAAGTTGATGTAGGTGAGAAACGATGAAACAGCTTCCGATACTTAACCAAGGGGATATGAGTGCGACATTTGAACAGTACGAAGCCAAATTCAAAGCGCTTGCGGATCAGAAGCGGCTGCAAATTATGTATGAACTGACACAGCGCGGTAAGGTTTGCGTATGTGATCTCGCAGACGTAATGAATATGGCGCAGTCCAAATTGTCCTACCATCTCAAAATCCTTCTCGACGCCAACCTCATCCAAAAAGAAACGGATGGAACGTGGAACTACTACGAGTTGAACCATACACAGATCAATCACCTTCTGTCTGAAGAACTTTGTTGCGTGTTTCGATCCAGCAACTCTTGTTGCTAAGTTTTTTATCCGAAACATCAATTTTTTTTGATATTAACATCAAATTTTTTTGATATTCAGGAGGGATTATCATGATGTATGCACATGTAGGGATTAACGTTACCAATTTGGAAAAGTCGATTGCGTTTTACTCTAAGCTGTTTGGCGCAGAACCTGTAAAAGTGAAGCCCGACTACGCCAAGTTTCTTCTGTCTTCTCCAGAGTTGAACTTTACGCTGAATGTAAGCCCTGAGGTTAGCGGGAATCAAGTGAGCCACTTTGGTTTCCAAGTCGCCTCGACACAGGACGTTCTTGCCCACAAGAACCGGTTAGAGAAACTCGGTCTCTTTTCGGATAAAGATGAAATGGACACCACCTGCTGCTATGCGACCCAAGATAAATTTTGGGTGCATGATCCAGACGGAAACGAGTGGGAGTTCTTCTATACGAAAGCAGATGCTGACGTTCATCGGGATGATGCGGGTGCTTGCTGCACACCTCAACCAAAGAATGAAAGTGCTGAGACAAGTAGTTGTTGCTGAATTCCGAAACGGGGGTGATTTCTTATGCTGATCAGTTATGTGGCTGAATTTGAGATGAAAAGTAAACAAGCGGATTTGGAGAAGGTGTCACGGATGGCATGGATGTGGAGTCGAACTCCAATTGAATGCTGCCTTGTCGTTCCACGAAGAAACATGTGTCTGACGTGTTAAGATAAATGGCTTTCGAAAAGAGGATCTCAGTCGCAACTTCAATTGAAGGTGCGGCTTTTTTCGTGATGTTTAAGTGTCGAGGGTTTCTTTCTATTAGGTACTCAGTGTCATGTCAATCATGAACAGAAAGGAGTTGAGCATAGGATATGGGAATGTATGGTAAAATCAATTGGGGAGCTTGCTCGCTGCTTGTTCAACAAAGGAAGTGGGATTCGAACACGTTGTTCGAATAAAGGAGATGTGTATTTTTGCGAAAATGGATTGTTGGATTTGTTTTGGTTGGAATCATGATTTTTTCTGTAAACGTGTTGACTTTTACGTCTCCAGAATATGATGTAGTTTTCGCGTTAGTAACGGCAGAAAAAGTAATGAAGACCGATGAATCCGTTAGAAATGTCGCTACAAGTTATGATGGGAAAGGTTTAATAAAATTTAGAATCGTGGTGAAGGAAAAAATTGATAATTGGGAAGCCAAGCGACTTGTTTTTACATTCATGAATGAAATTGAAAATTCAGCTGACGTGAGAAAATCTGGTGAGTTCTGGACTAAATTTGCGTTGGAATTTGATATTATAGACGACACTCAAGTTCTCTTTCAAGGGATAAACAATAAAGAAAATGGTAGAGTTTATTGGATATTCTGAAAGCAGCTATCTAATACGTTCGAACGGGGATCATTCGCGCTTCAAGACCGCCAGAAGGCGTTTCAAAACGTATGAATTTTTCCCGTAGAAGAAAAGGTTCAAGTATTACCATTTCTCATCTAAATGGTCACGGTAGTAAAGAATTGCGCGGCTGTATTCTTGAATATGCTTACAGTTAGATGTTTCAACTAGGCTATCCAATAGGATTTGAATGGCCTCTTCAAAGTCTTTCACGTTATATTTGGCAAGTGCCAGAAACACTTTCAACGAATAGTCATCGGGAAAAAGTGAGATTCCTTCTTTTAAAATTGAAATGGATTCCTCATACTGCCCTATGCAACGGTACGTGCTTCCCAGGCCGAGGTAGGCACCACGAAGGTCCTCTCGTTCGAGAGTTCCTACGGATATAGCTTTTTTGTAGTACGTTACGGCTTCCTTTTCAAGGCCAAGCAAATCATGAGTAGATGCGCATTCATACAGAATTTTTGAATCATCTGGGTGTTCTTTGGAAAGACTCATTAGACTCAACCTTGCTTTTTCGAGAATTGCAAGGAATCCCGACTCGTCACTTTTGCGAAGTGAACGCGCTTTTTCAATATCATTCAGGATTTTTTGAAGTTGATGAATGGGCATAGCAAAGTATTCCTTTCATGTGTTTAGGTAATCTCATCATACTATGAGCTTATATTTAATAGAACATTTTCTGTGGAGTATATTGTTTGAAGGGTGGCACGATTGAAGGGTAGCGACCAAACCAAGCAGTTGCGCAATCACATCAGCAATATCTTGCAGCGTATTAACATTAAATATGTTGTTCAGATAATTTTGAATACACGTTACTATTAAAGATATGTTTTCAAAAATGTGAGAAGGAGTGTTTTTCATGAAACTTGATGGGAAAGTTGTCATCATTACGGGAGGAGCAGGGGGATTAGGAAAAGAAGCGAGTATATTATTTGCAAGCGAAGGGGCACATGTTGTTGTCGTTGATTATCATCAGCAGTCGGCGGAAGAAGTAGCAAAAGAGGTAAACGGGCTTGGACTAGCCGTTGACGTATCCAACCGTGATCAAGTAGATGGGATGGTCAGTGAAGTGATCAACCGATATGGAAGAATTGATGTTTTGATTAATAATGCAGGAATTACCATGGACTCCACGTTTATGAAAATGACGCAGGAACAGTGGGACCGAGTGATCTCCATTAACCAAACCGGTGTCTTTCATTGTACACAAGCGGTGGTACCCCATATGATAAAGGAAGGCTCAGGTAGAATCATTAATACAAGCAGCATAGTAGGAAGAATGGGGAATTTCGGGCAAACCAATTATGCCGCATCGAAAGCAGCGGTTATCGCCATGACACAAACGTGGGCGAAAGAGCTTGGCAGGAAGGGAATTCTTGTGAATGCTGTTGCTCCAGGCTTTATCATGACCCCTATGACAGAGAAAATGCCGGAGAATGTACTTCAAGGCATGAGGGAGAAAGTATCCCTTCAACGACTGGGAACTCCGAGAGATATTGCGAATACATATTTATTCCTGGCAAGCGATGATTCTAGCTATATCAATGGTGCTGTCATTCCTGTCGATGGTGGTCTTTCGATATAAATGGAATGTAAAAAGGATTGAACTCTGCATGGGACAGAGCTCAATCCTTTTCGTTGCAATCCCTTTATGATTTGACGGGCTCCGTAGTCTTCTTATTCAAAATACTGTCTTCCAGCATGCCTTCTACATCGCCGTAGACGCGCATGATGTGGTTTTCTCCCCACGCACACAGCGTATCTAATATCCCTTTCAGACTCCAGCCATACTCACTTAGTTCGTAGACCACTTTGGGAGGAACCTGCTCATAGACAATCCGGTTAATAATGCCATCATCCTCTAATTCGCGAAGCTGCTGGGTCAGCATTTTTTGCGTAATGCCTGGCATGAGGCGCTTTAATTCACTTGTTCGTTTTTCTCCGTGCGTCAGATGGCAGAGGATGACACACTTCCACTTCCCGCCGATCACTTCCAAGGTAGCCTCTACCGAGATATTGTATTTCTTTTTTTGCATGGTTCTCACTCGCTTTCTATAGGAACTAAAAAGTGCCTATATTACTTTTAGGTATCTATGGCACTTCAAAGTACGTACTTTTCATTGTTGCTTATAGCATCCATAATAGCATATGCCAGCTGGTAAACAACAAAATTTTATTGATCAAAGGGAAGGAGATACCTCGTGAAGGAGAAAAACCGAAGCACACTAGCCTTACTAGCATTGGCAGTTAGTGCTTTCGCCATTGGGACGACAGAATTTATCAGCGTGGGTCTACTGCCGCTGATCGCTCAAGACTTGCAAATCCCGGTCACGACTGCAGCACTGACCGTTACTTTATATGCATTGGGTGTTACGTTTGGCGCACCTGTACTCACAGCTGTTACCTCAGGGGTACCGCGCAAACGGCTGCTTCTGTGGATCATGATTATTTTCATCGTGGGTAACAGTATCGCAGCTGCTGCGACGAGCATCGGAGTCCTGCTCGTAGGACGGATTGTGTCAGCCTTAGCGCACGGGATATTCATGTCGATCGGCTCGACCATCGCAGCGGATCTAGTACCTGAAAATCGACGGGCAAGCGCCATTTCCTTGATGTTTACAGGCCTTACGGTTGCCACGGTCACAGGGGTGCCACTCGGAACGTATTTGGGACAACAGGTAGGCTGGCGGTTTGCTTTCGTAGCAATCGCGGTCATCGGTCTCATCGCCCTTTTTGCCAACAGCATCCTCATTCCAGCTCATTTGAAAAAAGGAGTACGCACCACACTTCGGGATCAACTGAAGCTGGTAACGAATGGTCGTCTGCTTTTGATGTTTTTGATTACGGCTTTGGGGTATGGTGGGACGTTTGTCGTCTTTACTTATTTGTCCCCAATGCTTGAAAATATCACTGGTTTTTCCGGTAGCCAGATCGCTATCATCTTGCTTGGTTACGGTATCGCTATTGCGATTGGGAATGTGTTCGGAGGGAAGGTAGCGAATAAAAATCCGCTGTCTGCATTATTTCGCATGTTTATCGTTCAAGCTCTTGTCCTGTTTGTCCTATTCTTTACGGCACCATTTTCGATGGCTGGCTTGATCACGATTCTGTTCATGGGGCTGATGGCATTCATGAATGTGCCGGGTTTACAGGTACATGTCGTGATACTCGCTGAGCGTTACGTACCAAGCGCGAAGGATGTGGCGTCTGCCATCAACATTGCCGCCTTTAACGCAGGGATTGCCATCGGTGCGTATTTGGGTGGAGTCGTTACAGATTCCATCGGGCTGATCCATACGACTTGGATCGGGGGATTCATGGTGACAGGAGCGGTTATCCTAACAGGGTGGAGTCAGGTGCTGGAGCGTAGAAAATCTATACACACACATGTAGAAAAACAGGAGGTACAAGTATCATGACAACTCATTTACAAGCTACAACCACATTGAACAACGGAGTGAAAATGCCCTGGTTCGGCCTAGGTGTATTTAAAGTGGAAGAAGGACCTGAGCTGGTCAATGCCGTCAAGACAGCGATTAAGCATGGTTATAGAAGCATAGACACCGCCGCAATTTACGGAAACGAAGAGGGCGTGGGCGAGGGAATCCGGCAAGGACTGAAAGAAGCGAGAATCAAAAGAGAGGAGCTATTCGTTACCTCGAAGGTATGGAATGCCGATTTGGGGTACGAATCGACAATCAAAGCATTTGAGCTCAGCCTGAAAAAGCTAGGCTTGGAGTATTTGGATTTATACCTGATTCACTGGCCTGTTGCCGGTAAATACAAGGAAGCGTGGCGCGCACTGGAGCAACTATATAAGGAAGGGCGAATAAAAGCAATCGGGGTAAGTAACTTCCAAATCCATCATTTGCAAGACCTGATGCAGGGGGCTGAAATCAAGCCGATGATCAATCAGGTGGAATTTCATCCGCGCCTCACCCAAAAAGAGCTACGTGCTTTTTGCAAGGAACAGGGGATTCAAGTAGAAGCATGGTCTCCACTGATGCAGGGACAATTATTGGATCACCCAGTATTGAAGGAGATCGCGGATCGTCATAAAAAATCGATCGCTCAGGTGATTCTGCGTTGGGACTTGCAGCATGGTGTTGTGACCATTCCGAAGTCCACCAAAGAGCAGCGGATCAAGGATAATGCCAATATCTTTGACTTTGAACTGACAGCTGAAGACATGCAGCTCATCGATGCAATGAACGAAAATCTGCGAGTTGGCCCAGACCCTGATAACTTCGATTTTTGATGATAGCAGCCAAAAAACGGACGCGCTAAGAAGAGGATAAGGATAAGGGACCGTGAGAATCGCCAACATTGGCGCTATCATGGTCCCTTTTTCCTTTCAGATCTTGCAATTGATGCAATCTTTCCGAGTAAGATTGCAATGTCCCGTTCCATAGAAATGGAAAGAATTACTAAGATTTTATGCGCGAGTAATAAATTAATTATTGTAAATTCTCTGATTTCCCATAAAATAATAACTATCAGCCCTTCATATACTTCCGAAAAACATAACAAACGATTGGAAGCGCGGCTGTAGAAAATTTTAGTAAAAGGGGGATTTATTCAGATGAAGAGACGGGTTCAACTTAGCTTTCTGTCAGCAGCGTTGGTAGCAAGTATCGCACTCTCAGGATGTGCCGGCTCTAACAGTGCGGGAGGTAATGCAAGCAGTGGGTCAAATTCCGGTGCGCAAGGCTCCACGAGCGGAAGTAGTGGTTCTGGAGAAGGAGGCAAAATACTCATTGCTACACAGAGCCCTCTTTCCGGCAGCCAGTCGGCGCAAGGTGATTCGATTAAAAGTGGTGCCGAGTATGCGCTTAAACTGAAACAAGAAGAATTTAAAAAAATGGGCTTCGATCTACAATTGTTACCCCAGGATGACCAAGCAGACCCGAAAATCGGGGTTTCCAACGCGGAGATGATTATCTCCAATCCTGATGTGCTTGGTATAGTCGGTCACTTGAATACAGGAGTGGCCATCCCTTCTTCCGTAAAATATGAAGAGGGCAATCTTGTCATGGTATCGCCGGCAAATACGGGCGTAAAACTGACCGAAGAAGGCAAGAAGACAGTCCACCGCATATGCGCACGTGACGACTCGCAAGGCCCTAAAGCAGCAATGTATGCGAAAAATTCACTGAATGTCAAACAAGCCTTTGTCATTCATGATAAAACAGCATACGGTCAAGGTCTGGCTGATCAGGTAAAAATGCAGTTTGAAAAAGACGGTGTAACTGTTTTGGGATATGAAGGGATAACTGCTGGTGAAAAGGATTATTCCGCTGTCCTCAATCAGATCATCTCAAAAAGTCCAGACTTAATTTTCTTCGGCGGTATGTACCCTGAAGGTGGCATTATCATTAAGCAAGCTCGGGAAAAAGGGTATAAAGGCTACTTTATGGGCGGAGATGGATTTGACAACTCGGATATGATTAAGATCGCTGGTGAAGCTGTCGACGGAATCATCTTTACTTCTGTAGCTGGTGACGTGTCACAATCCGAAGAAGGTAAAAAGTGGGGAGAGGAATACAAAAAGGCAACGAATAAACCATTAGAAGCGTTTTCCGTTTACGGTTATGATTCAATGAATGTTCTCTTGCACGGTGTGGAGGAAGCAATTAAAGCGAATGGCGGTAAGAAGCCAACTCGTGAACAAGTTTTGGAAGCTGTTCATAACACAAAAGACTTCCAGGGACTATTCACGAAGGTTACATTTGATGAAAAAGGCGATAATACGTTTGCCGATGTATTTATCTATAAATACGAAGCAGGTAAGGATAAATCTGTTTTTGTAGGTAAGGCAGAATAGTGATAAGTTGCCTCTGCATCGAACCCTTAAAAAGGGTTTCTGATACAGAGGCTATTTTCTTTTTCTGGGTGGGTTGAGATACTCGCGTTCTTCACACGCGAGAAATGGGAGACACTATTTCATGCGAGTTTAATGTTCGTGTACGCAACAAAATTTAATATTCCGATCAGGAGTTGGAGGGCGAATGAAGCGGCGGCAACGTATAAAGCTGTTCGTCCGACGCTTTTGAATTGTTGGTTTTGGCTAAACATGGAAACAAGCCATATGATTAATCCACTGGGAAAGAAAATGAAGCTAAAAAAATAAACGATCGCCTTTTCAAATTTGTTCATAGGATTTCTACCACTCCGTTTTTTTGATCATTTTACAACACTTGAAATTGATTAGCAAAAGACATCATAAGAAAAAGGCTACCGTCCAAAGTAGTCTTCGGACGGCAGCGGGTTATCCCAAACTAGAAGAAACGGCGACGACGCCGAAAAAAAAATCTACGACGGCGGCGGCGTCGGAAGAAGAAAGCAGACATGGCTACACCTCCACTTCGTTTCATACTCCATATGTAGTCGTGGCAAGTAGTAGATGATTAGACGAACTTACATGGATATACATCTGTTTCTATGAATTAGGGCTTATCCCATAGGGTTAAGTCCACCCAGCCCCCCTTTTCTTTCCTTGGGCGGAAGGGAGGGGTTTTTGCGTTCTTTCGGCGTGGAATCAAAAAGAAACAACAAACCATACATGAGCATCAGCATGAGTACAAAGCTGAAATTGGCGATATTATTCATGTAGAATCTCCCTCCGCAATGTCGTTCCAGTTAGAAGAAAGGATTCCCACTGATGAGAAATGATGAGGGTAATCAGAAAAATGACCTGGAAGGACTCATGGAGGTTGAAAATAATATGGTCGATTGGAAGAGATTTCATCAGGGCAAAAAGACGACAGCAAGGAGCAATCGTCTTTTCGTACGAGAAGGGCAGTTGCCCTGGATTATCTACTTGTATACATAATCAACGCAACCGCAGTGATAGCGACGAGAGCGACGACGACACCCAAACCTAAGATAAAGGTCAAAGACATGATGAAAATCCAGATCCTTTCCGTAATAGTCGGCTTTCACCAAGTATTACGACCTTTCATCCTGTCTCGTTACATGCCGCATTTAGACTCGCTCAAGCGGGTGATGAGGCAACGGTGGATATTCGACATAAATGGTATCTCCGGGCTTGACCTCACCGCCTGCCGTCACGATTCCCATGACGCCGGCTTTGCGGATCAGGTTGCCATCTGGGTCGTGATCCAGGACAGCTGACATCAGGCCAGGCCGGAACTCATCCAATTGCTTGCAGGGATTGCGCAAGCCCGTGAGCTCGACAACAGCCGAAGCTCCTATATGTAGCCGCGTGCCAGTCGGCAGCTCCAGAAGAGGAATGCCACGGGTGGTCACATTCTCACCCATTTGCCCACTGAAGACGTCGAAGCCCGAGTTTTGCAATTCGTCATGCAGTTCTGCATGAATCAGATGGACCTGACGAAGGTTCGGTTGATTCGGGTTTTGTGCTACACGTGAGCGATGCTTTACGGTTTCTCCGAGATGCGCATCGCCCTCTGCTCCCAACCCCGCTAGCAGTTTGATGGCGGGCTGGTTTTCCTTGCTGAAGGAGTGAGTCGCACTGCGGCTGACTGCGGTCACAATCCCTGCCGGGGACGATTCCTTTGGCTCTTTTTTCAGATTGAAAAGGCCGGCAAGCTGCTTTTCCATTGGGTACACCCCTTGTCTTTGATTGAGATTCGTATAACGGCGGCGGAGCGGAGACTTCCCTCTTCCTAGTATAGTATGATAGTTCAGAGGAAAAAAGATGGAGTACGAGGAGGGTTTCATTATGGACAAATTCATGAAACGAGCCGTAGAACTGGCTGTTGAAAACGTACAAAATGGCGGACAGCCCTTTGGAGCTGTGCTTGTTAAGGATGACACCATCATCGCAGAGGGTGTAAACGAACTTCATCAAAAGCATGACGTCAGCGGTCATGCCGAACTATTGTCGATCCGGCGCGCACAGGAACAGTTGCAGACAGGCGACTTGTCCGGCTTTACGATGTACGCGAGTGGAGAACCATGCCCGATGTGTTTTGCAGCAATGCATTTTGCGGGGATTCAAGATGTGTATTACTGCTTGTCCGTCGAGGATGCGGGCGAGGTGGGGCTCACCAAGTCAAAGGCGATATACGAGGACCTGAAAAAAGAACGGTCTGCGCGTACTCTTTTAATGAAGCACATGCCTCTTGGCGAGAGTGACACCAACCCGATGAAGCTGTGGAAAGAGCGCAATAAGAATTCGTAAAAAGCAGTAGAAAACGCTCGTGCGATTGGTTGGGGGAGGGGCATTCGGCTGAACGGCAACGGCCAATACCCCACCATTCGCTTCAATTTTCAACCCGGGGCTTGGTCGGATAACAATCCGGGGACTTCACATCAGATACCTCGGAGAGTTTCATCAGGTAGTAGCATTCCTCCCGTGACATATGATCTGCCATGAGCGGGGACAGAACTCCCAGGACCGCATTATGCATGCGCATCTCCAGCAACTCGTGTAAAAATACCTGAAAGAGTTGGATTTCCATTTCAGCCTGATGATTGAATCGATGCAAAGCTGGGAATTCTTGAAGATTGGTGCGTAGGTATCCGGCCAGCTCGACCGCTTTTTGGTAGAAATGCGCAAACTTCATGGTGAAGTGCTCGCTCTTCATTTGCACATCTTTTTCTACCATATCCATCAAGGACGTGATCGTGGCGGCATGCCCGACCGCATCCGAGAGCCACAGCAGATGGTAGTGAAGAGGGTGTTCACAGGGGATCTCCTGACCTGTCAAGATGGCATCCAGGATTCGTTGGTATTCCTCCAGCTCATTTACCATGTGGTTCAAAAAAGTGGGCGGCAGGGAAATGGAGATCTTCCCCACCAACTGCCGCTGCAACAGATGGAGTTTGAAATCCCGCAGGCTTTCTGTCAGCTCGCAAGCCTGCTGTGTGAGTGTGGCGACTTCTTCTGTACGCAGATCTTGCCGTGCATATTCGAGCAGAGTATCGAACGAGTGGATAAAATGATTTGCTTTTTCAATCTCTTCCGACTCATTGGGAGCTAATGACTGAAAAATAAACCGGGAGTGGTCACCCAGGATTTGCATCCAAAAGCGATGTTCAAACAACTGCTGATCTTTTGCATTTTGATTCATCGGATTCCCTCCTTCCTTACGTCCCAGCTTATGTGCAGAAGCCCAAATAGGTGAAAGGACGAAGCGGGGAATCAGGCAGAACTAGAACAAAGTAAGGATCCAATATATCGATCCGCTGATGACGAGCAGTGTGAGAAAGAGCAGAAGGCGTGATTTCATTTTGCTTCCAGAGGCGAAGAGGATGTCCGCTCCTGCCCAGACTAGTAGAAGGATCGCAAGGATAACGCTTGTGAAAAGCTCCATATAGGCAACTCCTCCCTTTTTCCGAATATTACCATATCTCTTCCCGTTGTTTCAAATCGATGCTGCTTGAACAGGCATTGCGACGCATGGAAATCATCGACATTTTTCGTATAATGAGAGGACAAACAAAAAGAGTAATCAGAGCGGTATCGAGGAGGGGGGAAGATGAGCATGAGCGTGTCGTTAATCAAGCCGACAGAAGATCTAAGGGACGAATACCTGGCATTCTATCAGGAATGGAAAGACAGCGGGGAAACCATGGTGCCGTGGGTCATCAGCAAAGACCCTTCTGACTTCGCGGCGATGCTTCAGGAATTGTACGCGGAGGAGGCTGGGGAAAATCTGCCTGCGGGCTGGGTCCCGGCCTCTACATACTGGCTGGCAACAGAAGAGCAGAAGCTCGTGGGGGCTGTCAACATCAGGCATCAGCTCACGGTTCCATTACTTCAGTCTGGCGGTCATATCGGCTATGGAATCCGTCCATCGGAAAGGCGCAAGGGCTACGCAACACAGATTTTAGCTTTATCGCTGCAAAAAGCCAAAGAACTGGGAATCGGAAAAGCGCTGGTGGTCTGTGATGCGACGAATCTGGCATCCGAGCGGACGATTTTGAAAAATGGCGGCGTGGCCGATGAAAGCTTCGTCGAGGAAGACGGAAACATCGTTAAACGATATTGGATCGAGATGTAAGAGATGGGGGCATCAAATGAAGAAGAGGAATCTAGTGATCCTTCTGCTCGCCCTGGTCGTCGTGGCGGGACTGGGTTTCGCCGGGTTGAGCGTGTATGGCACGACCGATCTGGCAGAGGGTTATCTTTATGAAGAAGAGAATCTGCTGCTCTATGCCAAGGTGACCAAGGCTGAGGAGACGGGGGTAGAGATCACGAATTGGCAGGTCGTGACGGAGAAGGGAATCCCCGTTTTGAAAAACAGGCAGGACTCGTACAAGGCGACAGTGGACGAGCATCAGCTAACCCTGCGGCAAGACGTTGAAAAGACATGGAGTGCTGCTTTTACGAAGGACGAGCTGATCCTGCATGATCCTGTGGTAGAAGGGCTGGCAGCCGACTCGAAATGGCTGGCGAGTGATCCCTTGGCGTTCGAAGCAAAGCAAAAAGCGTTGGTGGAACGAGTCCAGCAGCAAGCGGAGCAGAAGAAAAAGGAGATGGCAATCGAGGAAGAGCGGGTCAGAATGGCAGAGGCCGGGGACAAGTTCAAACGGCTCGAGGCAGATTTGCAGGAAAATAGTGAATATCTCGATGCCACACAGTTTTCCGATGAGACTGCCGTTGCCCAAAATCAACTCGCACACATGCAAGATTTGCTGCAAGAAGTCCAGGCGTATGCCAAACAATCGAGCATGAATCATATGGAATTTGAAGTCATGCAGGCAACCGTCGAGAGCATGAAGGTGATCCGCGACGGGGCAAGTACGATCCTGGAAAACATCGACAAGAAAAAGACCGGGCTGGTAAACCTGTCGGAAATTTTGGAATCAGACGTGGCAGAGCTGGACAAAATCTGGGAGCAGGTAATCAGTCAAACGCCGGATGCCAAGAGCAAGGAAGGGGAGTATCTGAGCGTAAAAGAGACAGTCACCACGGCAATCGCACAAGCGAAGGAACGGTTGGCTGCAGGGGAAAAGGCGACGGCGAAAGCGAAGCAAGAGATCGAAGCCCTGTACGGAAATGCTACCGGACTGCTCCAACAGACAAAAGCCAAATACCAGTTTTAGGCAAGCCTTACAACCTCCCTTTCACGGATGAAAAGTGGAGGTTTTCTTCTTTTTGCATTTATATTATTCTTATAGAAATACTATGCATTATATCTGTTTCGTCGAGGAGGAGCTACACATGAGTGTGTATCAAAATATAACCGAATTGATTGGCCGCACTCCCATCGTCCGGCTGCGAAGATTGGTGCCGGAGGGGGCAGCCGATGTGTTCGTGAAGCTGGAGAAGTTCAATCCATCTGGCAGTGTCAAGGATCGCGCCGCGTTCAATCTGATCCTTCAGGCAGAAGAGGCTGGCCTGATCAAGCCTGGCGACACCATTATCGAGCCGACGAGTGGAAATACCGGGATTGGTCTGGCGATGAACGCAGCAGCTAAAGGATACCAGGCGATACTGGTCATGCCGGACAATATGTCCAAGGAGCGCATCAATCTGCTGAAAGCATACGGGGCGCAGGTCGTTTTGACGCCAAGCGAATTTCGCATGCCGGGTGCCATCGCGAAGGCAGTAGAGCTGCAAAAAGAGATTCCGAACAGCTTTATTCCCCAGCAGTTCGAGAACCCTGCCAATCCTGATATTCATCGCGTCACGACTGCAAGGGAGATCTATGAACAGATGGACGGGAGGCTGGATGCCTTCGTCGCGACAGCCGGGACCGGGGGGACGATTACCGGTACGGGTGAAACCCTGCGCGAACAGCTACCCCATTTGCAGATCATGGTTGTAGAACCAAAAGGCTCACCCGTTTTGTCCGGCGGAAAGCCCGGCCCGCACAAGCTGGTCGGAACCAGTCCCGGTTTTGTACCTTCGATTCTCAACACTAGCATCTATGACGAGATCATGCAGATCGCGGACGAGGAAGCGTTGGAAACCATGCGCAACCTGGCATCAAAGGAAGGCATTCTCGTCGGGCCATCCTCGGGTGCATCTGTGTATGCGGCTATTGAAGTCGCCAAGCGCTTAGGTGCAGGCAAACGGGTAGTTTGTATTGCCCCGGATACGGGAGAACGTTATCTTAGCATGGGATTCTTTTGATCCCTTCATCCTTACACTAGGCAAGCCTGTCCACGGACAGGCTTTTTTCCTTTTGGCGGGAACATTGCCGTAATAGAGCAGATAGTTTTGGTCTAAGCAAGGGTTGTCTGAAATAGGTTATAGCAATGATAAGAAGCTAAAACTGGATTCAGCACGAAATGGTGCTTGGTAGCGAGGAGGGAAAAGCGATGTTGCACATAGTCGCCTGTATCAAACAGGTGCCGGACACCAAGATCATTAAAATGAACCCAAGGACGAATACAATGGACCGTTCCAGTGCCCCAGCCATTCTCAACCCGTATGATGCGCATGCCGTCGAGGAAGCGGTTCGTTTGAAACAACGATACGGGGGAGTGGTCTCGGTCGTTACGATGGGGCCGCCGCCAGCCGTCAAGGCGATTCGCAAATGCGTGGAGATTGGCGCCGATGAGGGCTATCTGATCACAGACCGGGCCTTCGCAGGGGCGGACACGCTGGCGACCAGCTATGCCTTGACCAAGGGGATCGAAAAAATCAGTGAGATTCGGCCGGTAGATCTCGTCATTTGTGGCAAAATGACAATCGACGGCGATACGGGTCAGGTAGGCCCGGGAATCGCCAGACGCCTGGACATTCCGCCATTGACCAATGTCAATAAGGTGGCAGAGGTAAATCGGGATGAGGGGTATGTCATCGTCCACCGCAAGCTGGAGGATGGCTATGAAGTCATCAAGTCCACCCTCCCGTGCCTGTTTTCTGTGGAAAAAGAGATCAACGAAGTTCCCTATTCCCCGCTGCCCAACATGCTCCGCGCAGCTCGCTACCAACCCGTCATCTGGGCAGTCAATGATCTGGGAGAGATCGACCGCACCCTGCTGGGCCTAAAGGGCTCGCCGACGATCGTCGCGAAGGTGTGGCCCCCTGAGAAGCCGAAGGGCGGAGAGAGACTGGAAGGGACTGCAAACGAGCAGGTATCTCAACTCATGGAGATCTTGCAGGAGAAGAAAGGGTTGTTCCGGGTGAAGGAGGAGCAGGTATGAATTTAGATGAATACAGTGGCATATGGGTGTTTTTGGAAGTCAAAGATGGAAAAATCGCACCCGTGTGCTTGGAATTGCTGGGGGCAGGCCGCCAAATGGCTGACAAGCGAGGTGTGCCGCTAGCGGGTCTACTCATCGGATATGGAGTGGCTCCACTCGCCGAAAGCGTCATTCCTTACGGGGCTGACGTGGTGTATCTCTACGACGAAGAGATCTTCCGCGATTATCGCACGGAGTCCTTCATGCGCGCGGTACTCGAGTGCGTGGAGAAGCACAAACCAGAAATTATCCTCTATGGTGCGACCTCTACCGGAAAGGATCTTGCCAGTGCGGTCGCGACGGATTTGCAGACTGGTCTGACGGCGGATACGACGATGCTCGATGTGAATGCGGAGAATGGACTGCTGGAGGCGAGCCGACCCGCTTTTGGCGGCAATATCATGGCGACTATTCTGTGCAAAAAACATCGTCCGCAAATGGCGACTGTACGCCCGAAGGTCATGAAAGCGCTGCCACCCGATCCGAATCGCACGGGACAGATCGTTCGGGAGACGATCAATCTGCGCGAAGAGGATATTCGAACCAAGGTACTGGAGATCGTGCGGGAGACCAAAGAGAAAGTCCGCCTGGATGAAGCAGATGTGATCGTGGCGGGAGGAAAGGGGTTGGGCAGTAAGGATGCCTTTGAACTGATCCACCGTTTTGCAGAAAAGATCGGAGCGACGGTCGGAGCGAGTCGGGATGCGGTGGAAGCGGGCTGGATTGATCATCAGCATCAGGTGGGGCAGACGGGGGTGACCGTGACGCCCAAGATCTATTTTGCCATCGGGATCTCGGGCGCGATTCAACACATCGTCGGCATGCAGAACGCCGGATTGATTATCGCGATCAACAAGGACCCGCAAGCCCCGATTTTTCAATCCAGCCACTACGGCATCGTCGGAGATGCATTTGAGATCGTGCCGATGCTGATGGAAGCGTTCCAGAAGATGCCGGACAAGGAGGTACAATATGGCGGAAAAATTTGACGTCATCGTCGTGGGAGCAGGTCCGGCAGGAACCGCATGCGCTTATACATTGGCAAAGGCGGGAGCGAGTGTCCTGTTGATGGAGCGCGGAGAGTATCCCGGCTCGAAAAACGTGATGGGCGGCGTCCTGTACCGCAAGACGATGGAGGACATCATCCCCGAATTTTACAAGGAAGCTCCACTGGAAAGACCGATCGTAGAGCAACGGTTCATGATGCTGGATCAATCCTCTGCTCTTACTTTCAGCTACAAAGGGCTGGAGTGGGCACAGGAGCCATACAACAATTTTACCGTCCTGCGTGCAAAGTTCGACCAGTGGTTCGCAGACAAAGCTGTCAAGGAAGGGGCTCTCTTGCTCAACGAGACAGTTGCCCTAGAGTGCATCGTCGAGGACGGCAAGGTCGTAGGAATACGTACGGATCGGCCAGATGGAGACATCTATGCCGACGTGGTGGTTTTGGCGGATGGAGTCAACTCCTTACTGGCCAAATCGCTTGGTTTCCACAAGGAATTTCGTCCCGATGAAGTCGCGCTGGCGGTTATGGAAGTCCTCAAGCTGGATCGAAAAATCATTGAAGACCGCTTTAGTCTGGAAGGCGATCAGGGATGCACGTTTGAGATCTTCGGCGATTCCACCAAGGGAATCCTCGGGACAGCATGGCTCTATACCAATAAAGACAGTCTCAACATCGGTGTCGGAGCGATGCTCTCCGGCCTGATCAAGCAAAAGATCAAACCGTATGAGCTGTTGGATTATGTAAAAAACCACCCGATGCTGCGTCCCTATATCCAGGGAAGCGAGCAACAGGAATATCTGGCGCATCTCATCCCGGAAGGCGGCTTCAAATCCATGCCGAAGGTGGTTGGCAACGGAGTAGTCGTGGTAGGCGATGCCGCTCAACTCGTCAACGCCATTCACCGGGAAGGCTCCAACATGGCGATGGCGTCTGGTGTCCTGGCTGCCGAAACCATTTTGCAAGCCAAGGAAGCAGAAGACTTTTCCGAGAAAATACTGGACTCGTACCGCGTGAAGCTGTTAGACAGCTTTGTGGGCCAGGATTTGAAAAAGTACAAGGATGCCACGCATCATTTTGAAAAATTCCCGCAGTATTTTGAACAGTATATTCCCATGATGAACAGAGCGGCGAGCCAGATGTTTACCGTAGACGGCACCTCCAAGTGGGAGAAACAGAAGAAAATCTGGCGTGACATCGGAACCCCCAAGGATAAATGGCGGATGGCCCGCGATCTGATGAATGCATGGAGGGTGATGAAGTGATGGCTGACCTGCCCAAAGGCCAATCAATCGAAGAAAAGCAATATCTGGTGAGGTTCAAGGCGGATACGCAATCGCATTTGCATGTGTTGGATGCCGATATTTGCGCGACTCGTTGTCCAGACAAACTGTGCACGATTTTTTGTCCGGCGGAAGTCTACAAATGGGAAGAGGTGCGGATGCATGTGGGATATGAAGGATGTCACGAATGTGGAAGCTGCCGCATCGGTTGTCCCTACGAAAACATCAAGTGGGAATATCCCAAAGGCGGACACGGCATCATCTTCCGGCTCGCTTGATGGGGCGGCAGGCACGGTGATCGAGGAGGGTGATTCCGTCGTCTATTTGCGGGATGGAGCACGAGGAGTCGTGGTTCGCGTGGAAGGGGATCGCTATCTGGTGCTTTGGGAGGATACGTTTGTGAGTTGGGAGAGTATCAGGCTGTTGCAACTGATTAAGAAATGAAAGAAGCGGGCATTGAATAGGGGGGCAGTTGGATGGGAGTGGTAGACTCCAGCCAGTTGCTCCCCCCTCACTTGTTTGGCACGAACTCCGATCGATCTGTTGGATTGTGAATGCAGCTACTACTGAGAGCGTCTCCTTCCACAACATCCGCCTGATTTGGGTGGAACAATGCCTCTGACAGTATTCGTCGGCTTTGAATTTGGCAAGGGCGTCTGTATGGTAGGTTGGCCTGCTACATGGATCCTGAACGGTCGAGCTTGATTTTGGCGATACCATTCGCGATATTGTTCGGGTGTCATCCAATCCCTTCCTTTCCCTGAGAATAATTATGATATATGCCGTGCAAGCAATGCTTGGTACTGCAGTTGCACATCGGGGTGGTAAGGGAGGGGAAAGTGCCACCTTCAGGCTCGCTCTTGGAAGAGAAATGCTTAAAAGGGAATCCGGAATTCGCGAAACCACCAATCATCATCATGTTTTCGCCGCGTAAAATAACGGAATCGTTGGGCCGCCACACCGAATTTCAGCACGTCTTGCTCAACCTCATCGGCATTCGCATGAATGATCAGTTTTTTGCTCGCTGCGATTCTACTTTCATTGAAATGGCTGTATGCCATACGCAGCATGTTGTAGTACACATGCTTGTGGGTGACGGTGTAAGGATGTATTTGGCGGAAAAGGTGGAGGATTTTGACGTTGGGATGGACGAAGCAGCGGTACCCGAACAGCCAAAGCTTGATGGAAATCTCAATATCCTCGTACCCCCACACCTGAAAACCGCGGTCGAAACCTCCGATGTCCATGAAAACGGACTTGGGAATGACAAAACAGCCGCCGGGCAGAATGGCGACGGGAGAGGGGCGGTAGGGCTGAGAATTCCACAAGACCTCCAGACGTTCATCCACCTTTTGACCATAGCCCACCTTGTGCGGCTCGGTAATGGACCCTACTGCCGGGGCTACGGCATCTGCTGTCCGGGTAAGGATCAGCTCCAGCAAGCGGTCGATCCAGTAGTGCTCAAAGGTCAGATGCGCATCACAAAAAATCAGGTATTCTCCATTGGCCTGTTCAGCCCCTAGATTGCGTGCGGGCGCAGCTCCGATCCCAGGGGTGGAAATCAGCCTGACTGGCATCGCTTGCGGTTCCGTTTTTAAAAAAAGACAGCAGTTATCACTGGATCCATCGTCTACCACGACGATTTCCAGCGGATAGCGAGTCTTGCTTTCATACAGGGATGTCAACGTAGAGCGGACATTGTCTCCCTCATTCTTGGCTGGAATGATGATCGAGATCAATGGCAGTCTTTCCGTGGACAAATGAATCACTCCTTTCTCCTTTGTAAGGTATGCAAAAGCCTGATTGGAGGCACACCCAGAGGTGGGGCATTCATACAATAGACCGGGTCCTTGTGACGGAAAAGTGGTTTTGGGAAGGAGTGGAGTCCCATTGATTGGCATTTCGTTTCTAGATTTGTTGATTCTCGTGCTGGCTAGCTTCAGACTTACACATCTGATTGTCTTTGATGAAATTACAGCATTCATACGGTCGCCGTTTCTTTCTGTTTCCTACGATGCTGATGTGACAGGACAGCTTATCCGCAATGTTTCGTACAAGGGAGCAGGCTTGCGGCGCTGGATCGGCAGTTTGCTTGCTTGTCATTGGTGCGTGGGTGTATGGGTGGCTGCTGGAGTATTGGCCCTATATACGTATGTTCCGGCATCCTATCCGTTGTTGCTGGTGCTCGCGATAGCTGGAGCGGCGGCCGTGATCGAGACCAAGATGTATTTCGGTTGAAGAGACGAATATTCTAATGGGGGGAAACCGATGAGAACAGCTTTTATCACGGGGATCACCGGTCAGGATGGAGCTTACTTGGCCAAATTTCTGTTGGAAAAAGGGTATCGGGTCATCGGATTGGTCCCCCGCCGAAGCACGTCCAATCTATGGCGTTTGGAGTATTTGCAGATTGCTGATGATGTGGAATGGAAAGAGGGCGATTTGCTGGATCTCTCCTCGCTGACCCGTGCGATCAAGGCGACCAAACCTGATGAGGTGTATAACCTCGCGGCGCAGAGCTGTACCGGATCTTCCTGGGAGCAGCCGATCCTGACGTCACAGGTCAATGGAATGGGAGTCTTGCATCTGCTGGAGGCGATTCGGGAGACGGACCCCGGAATCCGCATGTATCAGGCATCGTCCAGTGAACTGTACGGTCTGATCCAGGAACCGCAGCAATCAGAAAAAACAATGTTTTATCCCCGAAGTCCATACGCCGTATCCAAGCTTTTCGGCTACTGGATGACGAAAAACTACCGCGAGAGCCTCCACATGTACACCTGCAACGGGATCTTGTTTCATCACGAATCACCGCTGCGGGGACCGGAGTTTGTCACTCGCAAAGTGACGCAGGCAGTCGCCAGAATCGCCACGCAAAAACAAACGGAGCTTCGTCTGGGGAATATCCATGCGAAACGGGAATGGGGATTTGCTGGTGATTTCGTCGAAGCGATGTGGCTGATGCTGCAGCAAAAAAATCCGGATGATTATGTCATCGCGACGGGTAGCACAACCACGGTAGAGGAGATGTGCAAGGTCGCTTTTGATTATGTAGGTCTGAATTATCAGGATTATCTGGTGATTGATCCCGATCTTTACCATCCGGCTGAGGTAGATGTCCTGCTGGGCAATCCAGCTAAAGCAAAAAGGGAGCTGGGCTGGTCCCCCAAGACTACATGGGAAGAACTGATTCATATGATGGTCGAAGCGGATTTGCAGCGAATGGGGAAATAACATGGAATAGGCACCTCACATCCCTGAATGTCCAGGAATGGAGGTGTTTTTTTGTTGGTTTAAAGAATGGGGATACCTATTTTCGATAAATCAGGTTCAAATCAGAGAAGAGGTTACCCTATTTACGGGGGCTTGCTAAAGAGAGCAGGGCCTCAGTCCAGAAAAAAGGGGTATTTTTTAGATTTGTCCCAAGGTTGGCATAATAGTTGCTTATTCTTCAATTAACAAGGATTCCAACCAACCTCAAAAAGGAGACTTGTTATGAATGTGGTAGCAAACGTATACCGGGGAGAACAGATTGAAAGCTCTCATCTGGGTCACATCGCAGTAGTGGATCAACACGGCAACTTGCTTTATGCGTACGGTGATCCCGATCGACTCACTTATGCCCGGTCCAGCATGAAACCCCTACAGGCAATACCGATCGTGGAAACAGGTACAGCGGATCGGTATCAGTTGGAACCGGCGGACCTCTCTCTTTGCTGTGCTTCACACAGCGGGGAGCCGCGCCATCGTACACGGGCGATGAGTATGTTGGAACGTGCTGGACAGCCGGAAGCCACTTTGCAATGCGGCACCCACGTTCCTCGTCACGAGGAGAGCTATAAGGAATTGATTCGGGTAGGCAAGCCGTTGACACCTGTGTACAGCAACTGCTCCGGTAAGCACGCGGGAATGATCGCCACAGCTACTCATATGGGAGAGGATGTTGCAAGTTATCATCTGCCTGAGCATCCAGTCCAGCAGCGAATCCTGGATGTCGTAGCGGACATCACAGGTTATCCGCGTGAAAAAATCACTTTGGGAACGGACGGGTGCGGTGTACCCGTTCATCGTCTGCCGTTGGCCAATTACGCCTGGGCATTCGCGAAGCTGGCGAAGCCGGAAGTCATCGACAATCCCGTACGTCAACTTGCTGCGAAAAGGATTGTGGATGCGATGGTAGCCCATCCAGAGATGGTTGGAGGAGAGAGTCGCTACTGTACAGATCTGATGAATGCTTTCGGCGGCAGAATCTTCGGGAAAGCGGGTGCTGAATCCGTCTACTGCCTCGGAGATCGTGAGCGGGGAATCGGGATTGCGGTCAAGATCGAAGATGGGGGTGCGCGCGCCATCTATCCTGTGGTCAATGAAGTGCTTCGCCAATTGGGGATTGGAATGGACGGTGCGCTTGAGGCTCTACATACCTACACGAACCCGACGATCACCAACATGAGCGGCAATGTCGTCGGTCGCGTCGAGACGACATTCCAATTGCAGCAGGAGAATCGGACGATTTGTTAATAAATGGCATCCCGACCTTGGGAGGTCGTTTGTTATAAGTTAGTAAAACGAGAAGGGGGAACATGCATGAACAAGAAAAAAGGATGGAAGGTGCTCAGCACGGCGGCCATGCTCACCGTACTGGTCGTTACTGGTTGCAGCCAGACAGCAGCTCCAACGCCGCAAGATACTGGCAGCAACAGCAACGCTGGTGCTCCACAACAAGAGCCTTCGGGACAAGCTGATATGACAGCCAAACTGCGTCTCAATCTGAAGACGGAGCCACCTTCCCTCGATCCGCCGAAAGGTTTCGACAGCACGTCCAATGAGGTATTGAATGCTACGATGGAAGGCTTGGCACGTCTGGATGAAAACCATGTGCCGCAACCAGCGATGGCAGAAAAATGGAACGTCAGCGAAGACGGCAAAACTTACACTTTCACCTTGCGCGACACGAAGTGGTCCAATGGTGATCCAGTATCGGCACAAGACTTCGAATTTGCCTTCAAGCGCATCCTCGACCCGAACAATGCCTTCCCATCTGCCTTCCTGGCCTATTACATCGAAGGAGCGGAAGCCTACAACAAGGGAGAAGGCAACGCGGACGGAGTCCAAGTCAAGGCGTTGGATGAAAAGACGTTTGAAGTGAAACTCGCAGCGCCAGCCGCTTATTTCCTGCATATTATTACTCAGCCTACTTTCTTCCCTGTCAATAAGAAAGTGGTAGAGAGCAACCCGAAATGGGCAGAAAACGCTTCTTCTATCGTGACCAATGGACCGTTCAAAATGGAAGATTGGGTCCACGATCAATCGGTCAAAGTGGCCAAGAATGACGGCTATTGGGACAAGGATTCCGTCAAATATGCGGGCATTGATTGGGTCATGGTTAATGATGAGAACACACAGTATCAGATGTACAAAACAGGGCAGTTGGACATGATTCAGACCGTTCCGATCGACCTCAAGTCGAAGCTAATCGAATCGGGCGAGGCAAAAGTAGAGCCGGAAGCGTCGATCTACTACTACCGCATGAATACCAAAATGCCTCCTTTCACCAATGCGAATATCCGCAAAGCATTTGCACTGGCGATTGATCGGAAACTGCTGATCGACACTGTCGTCCAAGGGAAACAACTCCCTGCCTTGGCGCATGTACCGATCGGGTTCCCTGAGCCAGACGGAGCAGACTTCCGTGAAAAAGGCGGCGATTTCTTCAAGGATAATGATGTTGAACAAGCCAAAGCATTGCTGAAAAAAGGGATGGAAGAGGAAGGTTGGACTACATTGCCTCCAGTTACCATGACTTACAATACCAGCGATGCGCATAAAGCGATTGCACAAGTCATGCAGGAGATGTACAAGAAGAATCTAGGCGTGGATGTCAAGCTGGAAAACAAGGAATGGAACGTATTCCTGGCAGAGCAGCGCGCTCGTCAACTCCAGTTCTCCCGTTCCACCATTCCCGCTGATTACGGTGATCCAATCAACTACCTGGAGCTTTTCGTGACTGACCATCCTGGTAATCGCATCAACTACAGCAATCCAGACTACGACGCGATCGTAGCGAAAATCCGCAACACGGTAGATGAAAAAGAGCGATTCGGCCTGATGCACGATGCAGAATCCATATTCATGGACGACATGCCACTTGTTCCGGTTTACTTCAACACGAAGGTGTTCATGGATCAACCAAACATCAAAGGCATTTTGCGTCACCCTGTAGGCACGCTCGACTACAAATGGGCAGAGATTGAGAAGAAATAGTAAAATAGGAGAAGACAAGGGTCTGCATGGGGAGCCCTTGTCTTCACTTTACCTCGTGGAGCGGATGGAATGGAGAAAAAAAGTGTCACCTTCATTGCAAAAATGGATGAATTCTTGCACTCTGCAGTCAGCCAGTGTGTGGAGTTGGGTGTATCCGATGACTTTCATATCGAAGGCATACGTGTCGATCAGCTAGCCTTCAGGCCCATCGCAGAAGGATCACTCGTGGTCATTTCTTCTCCAAGCCTTGAGGGCATCGTGGAGTCCTATTTGCCACAAGGAAGCAAAATGATTATCGCCAAGCGCATGTTTTCCTATCAAAACCTTCGCGGGATGCTGGAGATTCCCAAAGGAATCAAAGTCCTTTTGGTCAGCGATACGCCTGAGACGGCACACGACAATATTGATTTGATACGCGCATCCGGGCTGGATTTTGAATTGTATCCGTATTATCCCGGAGCCGATTATCCGAAAGAGATCGAGATTGCCGTGACGCCTGGGGAAGCGGAGCACGTCCCGCCACAGATTCGCAAGGTCGTCGACATCGGATTTCGCGTCATCGATCTGTCTACGTGGCTCGCCATTTACACGCATTTTGACAATGACAATTTCCAAAAAGTGACCATGCGGATCATGCAGTCACTGGTATACATCACCAAAGAACTGAATAATGAGATTCAACATGCCCATCTCTTGAGCAAATATCTGGAAGCTATTGTTAATGGGATCGAGGATGCTGTGATTGCCTGCGACGAAGAGGAAATTATCCGCTTTATCAACCAGAAGGCGATCGATTCCCTCAACCTGCACGGAGCCAGTATTGTCGGAGAGAAAACAGCCGTCAGCCTGCCGTCCGATTTTTATCATCTGCAGCAGCAATGCGAAGAGAATGAGGATATTTTGGTGGATTGGGCGAACAAGACCTACTTTTTTCGCAAGACCCACATCTTTATGGAAGGTCGTTTCCTGGGCAGCTTGCTGCTATTCCGCCAGGCAGTAGAGATCGAGAAGCTGGAACATGATTACCGGATGCGTCTGTACAGCAAAGGACTGGTGGCAAAATACCAGTTCGATGATATCTACGGAGAAAGTCCGTCCTTTCAAAAAGTCCTGCGAATCGCCCGCAAGATTGCCCGAAGTAATTCGACCGTTCTTTTGCTGGGAGAGACGGGTACGGGTAAGGAATTGCTCGCCCAAGCTATCCACAATGCCTCGCCGCGGCGCAGAGAACCCTTCGTCGGGGTCAACTTTGCCGCCATCTCAGAATCCCTCCTGGAAAGCGAACTATTCGGGTATGAAGAAGGCGCCTTTACCGGTGCGCGAAAAGGGGGCCATATCGGCTGGTTTGAGCTGGCCCACAAAGGAACCATCTTCCTCGATGAGATCGGGGACGCGAGCGGTGCCATCCAAAATCGCCTGCTGCGAGTGCTCCAAGAGCGTCAGATCATGCGCGTAGGCGGAAATAAAGTAATCCCTACGGATATTCGCGTCATCGCGGCAACTAATCAAGATCTGAAGCAAATGATTGCAGAAGGAACGTTTCGCGCTGATCTGTACTACCGACTCAACATCCTTCCGATTCATCTGCCACCGTTGCGGCACAGACAGGAGGACATTCCCTGGCTGGTCGAGCGCTTTATTCGCAAATACTCCTATGATTTGCGCAGACCGCCTTTCACGCTATCAAAGGAAGCAATGAAAGCCATGCAGGAGTATGAATGGCCCGGCAACATACGCGAACTGGAAAATGTCGTCGAGTATCTGGCGCATATTGTAGAAGATGAAGGCTTTGTCTACCAGCTTCCCTTCCTCGTCGAGAATGCTGAGACACTGGACGACGGGTTTTCCGGTGAATGTGAGCAGTTTATAGAAGAATACAGCAAGCGCGGCTTTTTGGAGGAGATGGCCGCCATTCTGCTGGAATTACAGCATGGAGGTACAGGCCGCTATGCCCTAAGCGAGCAGTTGGAGAGACATGGAATACTGATATCCTCCCAACAGCTTCGCTATCGTTTAAAACTTTTACAATCGAATGAGTTGATTCAGGTAGGAAAAGGGCGGCAGGGAAGTAAAATCTCTTCCAAGGGAGAGCAGTTTCTCGCCTATTTAAATCGTCGAAACGGGAAGGGGAATCGTCATGATTCATAACTGGAAGGAATTGTCACAACTGCAGCGAGATGCTTTTTTGGCAGATTTGCAGCGTTTTCTGGCGATCAACAGCATTGAGGACATGACGACAGCAGAAGAAGGAAAGCCTTTTGGTGCAGGCGTCGCCGAAGCGTTGGACTACATGCTCGAGCGTGGACGAGCGGACGGATACGTGACGCGTAATGTCGATGGTTACGCAGGGGTAATCGAATACGGGGAAGGGCCAGAGGAGATCGGCGTCCTTGTCCACATCGATCTGGTAACGGTGGGGGAAGGCTGGACGACGCCTCCCTTTGAGCCGAGCATCCGAGACGGCAAAATCTATGCGCGCGGCGCGCTTGATGATAAGGGACCTGCTTTGGCCGCTTACTACGCGATGAACATGGTGAAAGATTCCGGTCTTCCTTTGTCTAAAAAAGTGCGGTTCATCATCGGAACGGATGAGGAAAGCGGCTGGCTGTGCATGAAGCATTTCTTGGAGAAAGAGACGCTTCCGCAGGTTGGTTTTTCGCCAGACGCTTCCTTCCCGATCATCCACGCAGAAAAAGGACAAATCAATCCTACCCTGACGCTCCCACCAGACTCCGAAATTGCTGCTGGAGGGTTGCAGCTCCTCTCATTCGTATCAGGAAATCAGGGGAACAGCGTGCCGGATCGGGCAGTTGCGATCGTGTCTGCGGGTGAGCCATCTATCTTGCAGGAGATGCTTGAGAAATGGCCAGCTTTTGTCACGGAGCAATCCACGACGGGAGAGGCTGTCATCGATGAAGATAAGAATCTAAAACTGACCTTATATGGAATTAACGCACACGGAATGGAACCGCAGATCGGAAAGAATGCAGGAACGACCCTGGCTTGTTTTCTGCGCCAATTCGCGTTTGAAGGTTCGGCATATTCTTATATTTCCCTTTTGTCAAATACTTTACACGAAGATTATTATGCAGAACGTTTGGGTCTGGCTTGCGAGGATGAGGTCACTGGCAAACTGACAGTGAACGCGGGGATCCTGCGCTACAGTCCGGCTGAAGGAGGAACTGCCCGGTTGAACATCCGCTACCCGGCTACCATTTCGAGGGAGGAGCGGGTCGAACGACTGAAAGAGCGAGTGGCTGAAATGGGCTTGACGATAGCAGAACTGCGTACGTCTACATCGCACTACGTCCCGAGCGATCATGTGGTTGTGCAAACGTTGTCTCGCGTCTACGAGGAGCAGACGGGTATGCCCGCACAGCTCCTGTCTACGGGCGGTGCAACGTACGCCAAGATGATGTCGTCAGGGGTTGCTTTCGGACCGCTTTTTCCGGGGAAAGTCTCCACAGCTCATCAGACGGATGAGCATATCGAGATCGAGGATCTGATGCGTGCGATGGCCATCTACGCTCAAGCCATCTACGAGCTAGCCAAGTAAACAAGGAGGGGTCACCATGTCCAACTATCTGCTGAAGCGTGTTTTGATGATGTTCCTGACCCTGTGGATCATTGTGACGCTTACCTTTTCATTGATGCATGCCATCCCGGGTAATCCGTTCGCGTCCGAATCGGACCAACTGCCAGAGCAGATCCTCGCTAATTTGCGGGCGAAATACCATTTGGACGAACCGTTGCCTGTTCAGTATCTGATGTACCTAAAAAACCTCGTATCCCTCGATCTAGGCCCTTCAATCAAGTCGGATTCGCGCAATGTGAATGACATGATCTCGGACGGGTTCGGCGCTTCGGCCTGGCTTGGCGGACAAGCAATTATTGTCGCCATGATTTTCGGGGTATTGTTCGGAATTATTGCCGCTTTGAATCGCAACCGGGCCTTGGATTACATTGCCATGGCACTCGCTGTTCTTGGTGTTGCTGTACCGAGCTTTATTTTGGCGCCGTTATTGATTAACTATCTGGCGATCAAGCTGCCGCTGTTTCCTGTCGCCACCTGGGGGACGTGGATGCATACGGTGTTGCCATCGCTCGCGCTGGCATTCGGTCCAATTGCGATCATCACCCGTTATATGCGTGCGAGCATGATTGAAGTGATGAATCAAAACTACATCCGCACGGCAGAGGCCAAAGGGATTCCGACTGTGCTGATTGTGATCAAGCACGGGATCCGCAACGCCATTTTGCCTGTCATCACGTTTTTGGGACCGTTGATAGCTTCACTGATCACGGGGACCTTCGTGGTCGAAAAAATCTTTGCGATTCCTGGTATTGGCAAGTATTTTGTGGACGGCATTTTCAACCGGGATTATCCCGTCATCCTGGGAACGACGATATTTTACAGCGCGATTCTGATCGTCACGATCTTTTTGATCGATATCGCGTACAGTCTGATTGATCCGCGAATCAGGCTCACCAAGAAGGAGGGATGATGTGTGGAGATGGATCAAAGAATAGATCCGCTGTTTCGCCCTTTGATCAAGGATAATCAGTCAGCACAGGCGATTACGAGGCCGAGTCTGAGCAATTGGCAGCAAGTAATCCGGAAATTGGTGAAAAACAAACTGGCGATGCTCGGGTTGTTCATCATTCTCTTTTTGGTCGTAATGGCATTGATCGGGCCCTTGCTTGTTCCCTACAGCCACTCCGATCAAAGTCTGCTGGAACGCAACAAGGAAATATCGGCTGAGCATTGGTTCGGTACCGATGAGCTGGGGCGTGACATGTTTGCCCGGACCTGGTACGGTGCACGAATCTCCCTGACGATCGGAGTCGTAGCCGCCCTGATCGACCTGGTGATCGGCGTGACAGTTGGTGGAATTGCCGGATATATGGCAGGACGAGGAAAAAAAGGGGACCGTATCGATAACCTGATCATGCGGGTCATCGAAATTCTGTACGGCCTGCCTTACCTCTTGGTCGTGATCCTTTTGATGGTCGTGATGGAACCGGGGATTTTGACGATCATCATCGCCTTGTCTGCGACGGGCTGGGTGGGTATGGCACGTCTGGTGCGCGGACAGATTCTGCAGCTGAAGAACCAGGAATTTATCATGGCTGCACAAGTTTTGGGAGCGAAATTTTCCCGCATTTTGCTCAAGCATTTGATTCCCAACACATTCGGCGTGATTATCGTCAATTTGACGTTTACGATTCCCTCTGCTATTTTCGCGGAGTCTTTCCTCAGCTTTTTGGGACTGGGTGTTCAGGCACCGGCAGCCAGTTGGGGGACGATGACGAATGATGCTATGGGTGTGATTTTGACCGGCGACTGGTGGCGGCTCTTCTTCCCTGGGTTGATGATCTCGCTGACGATGTTTGCGTTTAACGTGTTTGGGGACGGCTTGCAGGACGCCCTTGACCCACGTCTTCGCGATTAGAGAGTGGAGGGAGGAAGAGAAGATGAAAGAGCATTTGCTTTCGATTGAAAATCTAAAAGTGAACTTTAAAACCTATGGCGGCGAAGTACAGGCCGTTCGCGGCGTTACCTTCCATGTCGGAAAGGGGGAGACCGTCGCGATCGTCGGTGAGAGCGGCTGCGGTAAGAGTGTGACAGCCCAGGCCATCATGGGGCTGATCCCCAACCCTCCTGGTCGTATCGTCGATGGCAAGGTCGTGTTTGAAGGGACAGAGATCAGTAAGCTTCCCAAGAAAGAATTGCTGGGGATTCGCGGTACACAGATCGGGATGGTGTTCCAGGACCCGATGACCGCTTTGAATCCGACTATGAAAGTAGGGGCGCAGATCGTAGAGGGCTTCGTGCGCAGCCAGAAGGTATCGCGTGAGGAAGCCAAAAAACGCGCGATTGAAATGCTTCGCCTCGTCGGTATTCCCGACCCGGAGCAACGCGTCGATCAGTATCCGCATCAGTTTAGCGGCGGCATGAGACAGCGCGTCGTGATTGCCATCGCCTTGGCTTGCGACCCCAAACTTGTCATCGCCGATGAACCGACGACAGCATTGGATGTAACCATTCAGGCACAGATTCTGGATCTTCTGAAACAATTGCAGGAGGAGCAAGAGCTGTCAGTTGTCATCATCACCCATGACCTCGGTGTCGTGGCGGAAATAGCACACCGGATGGTCGTCATGTACGCCGGGATGGTGGTAGAGACAGGGACTGTTGAAGAAGTGTTTGCTAATCCGCGTCACCCGTACACCTGGGGCTTGATGCGCTCACTGCCGCGTCTCGACGAGAACGAAAAGCAGCGATTGATTCCGATCGAAGGAGCGCCACCGGATTTGTTCAATCCGCCTGTCGGATGTGCGTTTGCTGCTCGCTGTGATTTTGCCATGGAGATTTGCAAGCAGCAGATGCCGCCCACCACAACCTTTGACAAAGGACATGAAGCAGTGTGTTGGCTGCATGACGAACGGGCGCCGCGCATCGATGAATTGGTCGCAGCAGGGAGGCAGGGTTCATGAGTGATGTGTTGCTGGAAGTGCGGGATTTGAAGAAGCATTTTTCCATATCCTCGGATTTTGTTCTAAAAGCGGTCGACGGAGTCTCTTTTTCGATTCGCAAGGGAGAGACGCTGGGACTTGTCGGTGAGAGTGGCTGCGGCAAATCCACGTTGGGGCGTACACTGATCCGACTGTACGAGAATACGGACGGAGAAGTGTTGTTCAAGGGGAAAAATGTACATCAATTGCGCGGAAAAGAGATCAATCAGTTCAACCGTGACGTACAGATGATCTTCCAGGACCCGCAGGCGAGTCTCAATCCGCGGATGACGGTCGAAGATATTGTAGCAGAAGGGTTGGATATCCACGGATTAGGTCGGGGGAAGAGGCATGAGCGTGTAGCGGAGCTGCTTGAGCTGGTAGGGCTGCATAAGGATCATGCGCAGCGATACCCGCATGAATTTAGCGGAGGACAACGCCAACGGATCGGCATCGCCCGCGCGTTGGCTGTTGAGCCCGAGTTTATTATTGCCGATGAGCCGATTTCTGCGCTGGACGTATCGATCCAGGCACAGGTTGTTAATTTGCTGGAGGATTTGCAGCATGAGCGAGGATTGACCTACCTTTTCATCGCCCATGATCTGTCGATGGTCAAGCATATTTCCAACCGGATCGGCGTGATGTACCTGGGGAAAATGGTGGAGATGGCACCTAGCAGCGAATTGTACGCAGAACCGCTGCACCCGTATACGCGAGCGCTACTCTCCTCGGTGCCGGTACCGGATCCGACAATCAAGCGAGAGCGGATTGTCCTGCAAGGCGATTTGCCCAGCCCTGCCAACAAACCGAGCGGCTGCGGTTTTCGTACCCGCTGTCCATTGGCCGTTCCTCGTTGTGCAGAAGTGGAGCCGATGTGGAGAGAAGCGAAGCCAGATCACTGGGTAGCGTGTCATTTGCTGGACATGTAGGTTGCAGGGCTGTTTGCTGGTAGACATCTGCTTGTCAGGCCAGTCCATAATAAAGGAAAGTAAGGTATATGGAAAAAATAACCACCATAAAGCCTGCTTCGATCAAAAGGGATGTTCCTCTTTGGAAGAACATCTCCTTTTTGCGTTGGAAGGAAGGAGCATCTGCCTGATACAGGTCATCATCGAGAACGCGAGGCTTGCGGAAGAAAATGTGCTTTAGCTCGCGAAATCCCTTGGTGAACAGCGTGAGGAACCCGGAGCGTATCACGACAGCGAAACTGCCTGTAATCAGGAGGATAAGTCCGAGTAAGAAACTTTGATTAATCGTGCTGAGTACGACGTCAGCGGGGGCTGCATACCCGACGGCCATGCCGGAAAGAAGTGTGATGACAAGCCAGTAGGGAATTCTTTTCATCATGTTTGTGGACACATCCTTATGAAAATAGGCATGACAACCGAATCTTTCATTTTGACTGTACAGCAAATACAGAACCTTGCCAATGCATAAACGAACAAACCCCTTCATCCCCATTTAAAACAGGGTGTTGAAAGGGTTACACTGTTTCGTCTCCGTTTCTTAATAGGGCTGCCAACGCAGTTTTCTCGCTTTCTCAAAACGCTCTTCGACGTAGGGCCAATTGACCAGATTCCACCAGACATTCACGTAGTCGGGACGCTTCTCTTTATACTGCAGAAAATACGAGTGTTCCCAAACGTCGATCGGCAAAAGCGGTACTACATCCCATTGCGACAGATTTTGGTGTTTTTCCGCCATCAAGATTTCCAAATGGGAAGAGCGGGGAGACCAGACCAGGATTGCCCATCCGGGTCCTTCCACCTTTTCGGCGGCTTGGGTAAATTGCGCTTTGAAGGCAGGGAAAGAGCCGAAATAGCGATCAATGGCTTGTGCCAGATCACCCGAGGGTTCTCCTCCGCCTTGGGGACTCATAGTGGACCAGAACAGGGTGTGCAGGTAATGCCCCGCTCCGTTGAAGGCCAATTCTCGCTCCCAGTGCCGAATCAGCTCAAAATCATTGTTTTGGCGAGCCTCCGCCAATTTCATTTCGGCCTTATTCAGATCGTCCACGTACTTTTGGTGCAGTTTGTCGTGGTGGATCCGCATGGTTTCGGCATCGATATACGGCTCCAGTGCATCATACGCATATGGTAGAGGAGGCAGGGTATGACGTCCCAAAGGTACGGGGCGCGTTACCGGGACTGGCTCTCGCGATGGATTAGGCTGGGATCGGGTCTCCCGAACAGGCTCGAAGACAGGTTTAGACTGAGGTGGTGTCTCCCGAACAAGCTCGAAGACAGGTTGAGACTGAGGCGGAGTTTCCTGAACAGGTTCGAAGACAGGTTGGGACTGAGGTGGTGTCTCCTGAACAGGTTCGAAGACAGGTTGGGACTGAGGCGATGTCTCCCGGACAGGTTCAAAGACGTGCTGTTGCGGCTTTTCCTGGAGTGGCGCCGAGACATGACGATGCGGGGAGTGATTGGCTGGTCCCAATGCGGGGCGATTGGTCGCTTCATTGAATTCGTCCCCTGTTGCATCATCCTGTTGCTGAACCAGCCGCAAAAATTGATGAAACTGATGCTGGATCTTATGTGCTTGGGCGACCAAGGTGGTGAGTTCGTCCATTCCTTCCGTCCGCTGTAATCGTAAAGCCCTTTTACCGATTAGCGTAAATGACTCGTCGAATTTGTGCAGATGACGCTCCAACTCTCTGTTGAGCGGTTTGTTCTTGCGCAAATTTTCGATCCACTGCCGCCCCCACTGGCTCCAGTCCAGCAGATGCCTCGTTTGATCTTCCACTTTGATCCCTCCTGCAGATGCACATCTCACCTTCAACGTATGACATTTGCCCAGAGAAGGTGCTACATTTGCGTAGTGCAAGAAATTTCAAGCTTGCATATTGTAGTAGCACTAAAGCAGGAAGTGGTATGCTGTTCATTATTCGAAGACAACAGGGGAGACACTGCATGCATAAAGAAGAAGTGATAGCCATTATCGATTCAGGGGTAGGCGGACTTACGGTAGCCAAGGAAGTGTTTCGCCAACTGCCACATGAAAAGATCTTGTACGTGGGGGACAATGCGCGCTGCCCCTACGGATCGAAAAAGCCAGAGGAGATTCGTGCCTGCAGCTTTCAGATGATTGATTACGTCGCGCGAACACCGCTCAAGGCACTGGTCATCGCCTGCAATACAGCTACTGCCGTCGTGCTGGAAGAAGCGCAGGACTATCTGCCGCATCCCGTGATTGGGGTGATCGAACCGGGAGCGAGAGCAGCGGTGAGAGCGACGCAAACGGGAAGAATCGGGGTGATCGGGACGGAGACAACAATCCGTACGCAGGCGTATGAACGAGCATTGCTGCGGATTCAACCGGAAATGTACGTCCGTGGATTCGCATGTCCGGGGTTCGTACCGTTAGTGGAACATCATCTGGCGCACACAGATGAAGCCTACCGAGTCGTAAAAGAAACGTTGAAGCCCTTGCTTGCAGAAGAACTGGATACTTTGATTTTGGGGTGTACGCATTATCCGCTGCTCGCTCCGATCATTCAAGATGTCATGGGATGTCACGTGCGTCTGATTAACTCCGCTGAGGAGACCGCTCGCGAGCTGGCGGAGCAAATTATTCCTGCAGGCGCAAAAGTCGAGCAGAACCCGGGTGATGATGTCACCGAACCTATTTTTGTCACCAGCGGAGATGCGGAAATGTTTCGCCTGATCGCCGAGGAGTGGCTAGACCGTCCGGTGAAGGTCGAGCATCATTCGCTTGCAGGCAGCTTTCAGCGCTAAAACCAGCCTTCCTATCCATCCGCGACTTTGTACGACATTCTACGCATAAACCCAAGCCCTGCTCGTATACATGATAGTACAAAGTGTCTGGAGGGGGCTGGATGAAATGAAGATACAACGTATAGGCAAAATGACGGCCGTGCTGGGAGTAAGTGCGATGCTGCTTTCGGGCTGCGGTCTCTTTGGCCCGGAGAAGGAAGTGAGCAGCATCGATGCACCTCCACTGTCAGAGGTGACGGTAGAATTGCCCGATGCTGCGACGGATGAAGACGGTGCACTGGCAGTCCAAGCGCCAGGGGCGGTACAGGAGACATGGGAGCGAACCGTCTATCTGACTGACGCCAATGGGTATGTCGTCCCTGTTTCCCTTTCACTGCCCAAGGTAGAAGGCCCTGCGAAACAGGTTCTCAACTACATGGTCAAAGGAGGGCCCGTCGAAGGCATGCTGAACAACGGCTTTACCGCTGTTCTGCCGCAGGGGACGCAGGTCAAAGGACTGCTCATCAAAGACGGTGTCGCCACAGTTGACTTTTCTAAAGAGTTCAAAGCGTATGAAGAAAAGGATGAGAAACGCATCCTGAATGCGGTCACGCGTGCTTTAACGGAGTTCGACAATGTCAAAACAGTGCAGATCTGGATCAACGGCACTCCGCTCAATGAAATGCCAGCCGCCAATACGCCGATCACGCAATTGGATCGTCAGCTCGGTTTGAATTTGGAATTGGCAGAAGGGGCGGTTCCCGGAAACACTACCTCCGTCACCGTCTACTTCCAGGGACAGTTGGATAATGCTCGGACCTATTTTGTCCCCGTTACTCGCTTGGTTCCATCCACACAAAATGTAGCCAAAGCTACGGTCGAGGAGCTGATCAAGGGACCGCAGCAGGATTCCCAGCTTTTCAGCTCGCTGTTGCGAACCACGAAAGTGCTGGATGTCAAACAGGAGAAAGATTTGGTCACCGTCAACCTGAGCAGCGACATCCTCAAGTATGACGATGGCAAAGACGCCAGTCCTGATGCACTCGAATCACTCGTTCTGTCACTGACGGAGAGTACCGGCGCCAAACAGGTGCAACTGCTGGTCGAGGGCAAACCACTCACCAGTGACGCTCATGATTTTTCCAAACCAGTAGTGCGTCCCATCCATTTCAATTCGATGAGCTTCTAATCCAGAGCATTGGATTCGACCACGCCTGCTATCTCGCAGCGCGTGGTTTTCTTTTTGAATTTTTGTCCTTCCTTCCAGATGATTCGGCCCAGAAGCAGGGAGGTAATCGTCACGAAGGCCCCGGCTGCGAACCCGACGACACGCGGCTCGCCGAAAGCAAGAATCCATCCCCCGGCGAGCATGGAAAGCCCGAGCAGTACATTGGAGAGTGTCTCATCCAAAGCGAAGACACGACCGTGATTCCTGGCGTGAACATGCTCCATCAGCAACGTGCGCAGACAGGCGTTGCCCATGCCGCCCGCGACTGTGGACAGGGCATAGAACAGCGCGGTCATGTACAGCGTCGGGGAAAAGCTGGTAAGCGTAAACGCCAGCCCCTCGATGGCCAGACTAAGAGCCGCCACAGCGTAGGGTCTTTTGTGAAAAAATTCCGCGATCAGCCCCCCGACGATAAAGCCCCCGCCAATCGCGCCGTATAAAAGCCCAATCCCCCATTTTCCCGCATCGAAGACCTGAAAGGCATAGACGCTGATTAGTACGTTGAAAAATCCGCCGCCAATGGGCCACATTGTGGTCATGAGCAAGATCGCGAGCACCATCGGTGAGCGCATGATCATGCGCAAAAGCTCGCGGTAAGATACTGCTTCTTTGTTTGCTGATTGTTCGCCGACAGGAGCGGCTTTCTCTTGATCCACCTGTATTGGCACTGTGAGACGAATCAGCAGCCAAGCGGAGAGGAGAAACGAAATGGAATTACACGCAAAGGCAAGTTCATTTCCCCACATCGCGACAAAGACTCCGCCGATCAGGGAGCCGACCGCCATGACCGTTCCGTAAATCGTCTGGTCTAATGCATTGGCAGCGGCCAACTCCTCACGCCTCACGATTTGCGGCAAAATCGAGTACCTGGATGGATTGTATAGGCTGGAAAACATCACGAGCAAGAACGTGGCGCCGTACACGATCCAGATCTCATCCGCAGAGGAAATCAACAGAAAAGTGAGAGCGATGGCAGCCCGCGCCAGATCACAGACGATCATCACCGTCTTGCGGTTGAAGCGGTCAGCCAAAATTCCGCCGAGAGGCCCGAAGATCAGATGGGGTAAAGTACGCAAGGCAAGTGTGATTCCGACCGCCATCGCTGTTCCCGTCACTTCCAGCAAAAGGCTTAGTACGGCCACACTGTTGAACCAGTCCCCAATCCCGCTTAAAAAATTGGCGGTGAGCAGCCGCCGCAGATTTGGCTTTTTTAAAAGAGCCAAAGTGTTCATGTATCATCACCCTTTAATTAGATAAAAAACTAATTAGATAATAATCGAATTAACTTCACCTTGCAATGTCCTTTTCACAATAAAATTTCCGTTCCCAAGAATTTTGGCAATAGTCCCACATCCTATCGCGCGGTCATGTTTACTGGCAGAGCGTTTCCTGCCTCTGGTATAATGATCTGAGTATGAATGCTGTAGGGGGAACTTGAGATGAGAATAGACAACCGCGCAAATGACCAATTACGCCCGGTTAAGATAACGCGCCATTACATCAAACATGCTGAAGGGTCTTGCCTGATCGAGATCGGGGACACCAAGGTGATCTGCACGGCGACAATCGAGGACCGGGTACCGCCGTTTATGCGTAATGGAGGAAAGGGATGGATTACCGCCGAGTATTCCATGCTTCCTCGAGCGACAGCAACGCGCAATCCGCGTGAATCGTCCAGAGGGAAAGTTGGGGGACGGACGATGGAGATTCAGCGGCTGATCGGTCGTGCTTTGCGATCCGTAGTGCATCTGGAAGGAATGGGAGAGCGGACGATCTGGCTGGACTGCGATGTCATACAGGCTGATGGCGGGACGCGTACGGCTTCCATTACAGGGGCTTATGTAGCGATGGTCGATGCCATGCATAAGCTGGTTGAAAACGGGGTGTGGAAGCAGCTGCCGCTCCATGACTTTCTGGCGGCGACATCCGTCGGGGTGGTCGGCGAGGATACCCTGCTCGACCTGAACTACAAGGAAGACTCGACAGCAACGGTCGATATGAATGTAGTGATGACGGGCCAAGGCAAGTTCGTCGAGCTGCAGGGAACAGGAGAAGACTCTCCCTTTTCGCCTGAGCAATTGCAAGAGATGCTCGCGCTGGCGAAGAACGGCATTGATCAGTTGATTTCCATTCAAAAACAAGCCTTGTCAGAGGTACCGCTTCCTTTCGCCCAAAAAGATCAGGGGGAAGCAGAAACGTTGGTAGGTGAAAGACATGTCTGAGGCAAGACGAGTCGTCCTGGCGACGCGCAATCAGGGGAAAGTGAAAGAGTTCAACAAACTTTTTGCCTCCTTGGGATGGGAAGGCATCAGCCTGGCGGATTTTGACGATGTGCCAGAAGTGATCGAGGACGGAGAGACGTTCGAAGCCAATGCCATAAAAAAAGCAGTCACCATTTCTACATACCTGAACCTTCCCGCGGTAGGAGACGACTCCGGTCTGGAAGTAGATGCGTTGGACGGTCGTCCCGGAGTCTATTCGGCCCGTTATGCCGGGGAGTCGGCAACCGACGAGGAGAACTGGAAAAAACTGCTGCAGGAGCTGGACGGGATGCCAGAAGAAAAGCGAACAGCGCGGTTTCGATGCACCTTGGCCTTGGTGGAGCCAGGCGGCCAGCCGCTGATCGCGACAGGATCCTGCGAGGGAGTCATTGCCACAGGACCAGCAGGCACCAATGGGTTTGGTTATGATCCGGTGTTTTTTCTGCCAGAAAAGCAGAAGATGATGGCAGAACTCAGCTCGGAGGAGAAAAACCAGATCAGCCATCGGGCCATGGCCATGCAAGAATTGCTGAGCCTTCTGAAAGAAAATAGATAAATCGCGAGAAAAAGAAGAAACGGGAGTGGGAGCGATGGGCATTCTGGTCTTGAGCGACAGTCACGGGCTCGTCCGTGAAGTGGAGCAGGTAGTGAAGCGGCATACCGTCGAGCAAATCTTTCACTGCGGTGATTTTTGCGTCGATCACACTCGCACTCCATTTTCCGAAATGAAATTGGTTCGTGGCAACTGCGACACGACAAAAGCCGTGCCTGAAGAAGCGATTACCAGATGGCGCGACCTGCAAATCTTGCAGACACACGGACATCTGTTCGGCGTCAAAAGTTCTCTCTTGCGCCTGCACTATCGCGCGGAAGAGACGGGGGCCAATGTCGTCTTGTTCGGTCATTCCCACCTGCCTGTGTGCGGCGTCGAACGCGATATTTTATTCGTAAATCCCGGCAGTCTGCAGATGCCGCGCGGTTTTGACGTACCGACCTATGCGTTGATCGAACAGACCGGAGCATCTCGGGAAAAGGTGGAGGTAACTGTCACTTTTCACGATGTTCGCGGCAATCTTGTCACCCAATTGGGAGGCAATTATTCTCTACGGCGCTGATCGATGGGTCAGGTTGAAAATGAAAAGATTTATGCTATACTGGAATGGTTATAATGACTAGAATATGATCGCCCGAGTTTTGCAAGCGATTTTCTGCAAGGCTGGCGGTGTTTTCGTGGATCCAATCTAGGAGGGGAAGTTTACGTGGCAGCAAATTGGGAAAAGGTAGAGAATAACCAGGGAGTCCTGACGGTTGAAGTAGATGCTTCGCAAGTAAATGAGGCATTGGATCAAGCGTTTAAAAAAGTAGTACAAAAAGTTCAAGTTCCAGGATTCCGCAAAGGAAAAGTTCCACGCAAGATGTTTGAAGCGCGTTTTGGCGTAGAATCGCTGTATCAGGATGCGCTGGACATCCTCTTGCCTACTGCTTACGGACAAGCCGTACAAGAAGCTGGTATTGAGCCAGTGGACCGTCCGGAAGTAGACGTAGAGCAAATGGAACAAGGCAAATCTCTGATCTTCAAGGCAACCGTAACGGTGAAACCTGAAGTGAAGCTGGGTGATTACAAAAACCTGAGCATCGAACCGAAGGAATTCGCAGTAACGGAAGAAAGCCTGGATGCAGAACTGAAACGCATGCAAGAGCGTCATGCTGAACTGGTATCCATCGAAGAAGGCGCTGCTGAGAATGGCGATCAAGCCATCATCGATTTCGAAGGTTTCCAGGACGGTGTCGCATTTGAAGGCGGCAAAGCAGAAGACTATTCGCTCGAGCTGGGTACTGGCACTTTCATCGCCGGTTTCGAAGAACAAGTAGTAGGGATGACTTTGGGTGAAGAAAAAGATATCACTGTAACTTTCCCCGAAGAGTACCACTCTCCAAACCTCGCTGGCAAAGAAGCGGTATTTAAAGTGAAGCTGAATAGCTTGAAACGCAAAAACCTGCCTGCTTTGGACGACGAGTTCGCGAAAGACGTGAGCGAGTTCGACACGCTGGAAGAGCTGAAAGCTGATACGAAAACGAAACTGGAAGAAAGAACAGCACAAGAAAAAGATCAGTACATCCGCGAACAGCTGGTACTGAAAGCTGCTGAAAATGCAGAAATCGATCTTCCAGCAGTGATGGTTGAGCATGAGCTGGATCAAATGGTGAACGAATTTGGCCAACGCCTGCAATACCAAGGCATGACTCTGGAGCTGTACTATCAATTCTCCGGCATGGACGAGAGCCAACTGCGTGATCAACTGCGTGCAGACGCTACTTCCCGTGTGCGCACTTCCCTGACTTTGGAAGCGATCGGCCAAGCGGAGAACATCGTAGCGACAGATGAGGATGTAGATGCAGAACTCGAGAAGCTGGCAGCTATGTATGGCCGCCCTGCTGATGAGCTGCGCAAAATCTTCTCTGCTCAAGACGGCCTGGTTGCCCTCAAACGCGATGTTCAAACTCGCAAAACCGTCGATTTCTTGGTTGCAGAAAACAACGTAAGTGCATAAACTTAGAGGAACGCATGAATAGCCAGTGGTCAGGCTACGCCTCACTTCTGGTATGGCGGATGACAAGGCACGATTTCTCGTGCCTTGTTTTTCCAACTGGGTAATCCTTTTTGGCAAAGGAGGAACATACATATGCTGATTCCTATGGTCATTGAGCAAACTAATCGAGGCGAACGCTCCTACGACATATACTCTCGCCTCTTGAAAGACCGGATCATCCTTTTGGGGACCGAGATTGATGACGAAGTTGCCAATCTTGTTGTCGCCCAACTGTTGTTTTTGCAGGCTGAGGATCCGGACAAAGACATCTCCCTATACATAAACTCACCCGGCGGTTCTGTCACGGCAGGAATGGCCATTTTTGACACGATGCAGTATATCAAGCCCGATGTCTCGACGATTTGCGTAGGCATGGCTGCCAGCATGGGCGCATTCCTGTTGGCGGCTGGCGCAAAAGGGAAGCGTTTTGCCCTCCCGAACAGCGAAGTGATGATCCATCAACCGCTCGGGGGTGTGCGTGGACAGGCGGAAGACATTCGTATTCACGCCGACTGGATTTTAAAAACCAAGCGGCAATTGAATGAAATTTTGTCGGAACGGACAGGGCAGCCATACGAGCGCGTAGAAGCAGATACGGATCGCGATAATTTTATGAGTGCCGAAGAAGCCAAAGCCTATGGATTGATTGACGCTATTATTGAACGCAAAAACTGACCTGTTGTGAGGTGACGCGCATGTTTAAGTTTAATGACGACAAGGGCCAATTGAAGTGCTCCTTCTGCGGCAAATCCCAGGAACAGGTGCGCAAGCTGGTAGCTGGTCCTGGTGTCTATATTTGTGACGAGTGTATCGAGTTGTGCAACGAGATCGTGCAGGAAGAGCTGGGTACAGAAGAAGAAGTCGATATGAAAGAAATTCCGAAGCCGATTGAAATCCGTAAAATCCTGGACGATTATGTGATTGGACAGGATCTGGCGAAGAAATCGCTGTCGGTAGCGGTATACAATCACTACAAGCGGATCAACTCCGGTGCGAAGATTGAGGATGTGGAGCTGCAAAAGTCCAACATCATGCTGATCGGTCCTACCGGTAGCGGGAAGACGCTGCTGGCGCAAACACTCGCGCGCATTCTCAACGTTCCATTTGCCATCGCAGATGCTACCTCTTTGACAGAGGCAGGCTATGTGGGTGAAGACGTAGAGAACATCCTGCTGAAGCTGATCCAGGCTGCAGATTACGATGTGGAAAAAGCGGAAAAAGGTATTATCTACATCGACGAGATCGACAAGGTAGCCCGGAAGTCGGAAAATCCTTCGATCACTCGCGACGTTTCTGGCGAGGGTGTACAGCAAGCCCTGTTGAAAATTCTCGAAGGTACTGTTGCCAGCGTTCCACCACAAGGTGGACGCAAGCATCCGCACCAGGAATTCATTCAGATCGATACGTCCAATATCCTGTTTATCTGCGGCGGAGCCTTTGACGGCATCGAGCAGATCATCAAGCGCCGTTTGGGCAAAAAGGTGATCGGATTTGGCAACGATTTGAACGAAGGAATCAAAGGCGATCTGAAAGCAGGCGAATACCTGAAATACGTCTTGCCAGAAGACCTTCTGCGCTTCGGCCTGATTCCGGAGTTCGTGGGCCGTTTGCCGGTTCTCGCAACGCTGGAGCCATTGGATGAGGATACGTTAATTCGCATCCTGACCGAGCCGAAAAACTCGTTGGTTAAGCAGTATCAAAAACTGCTGAGCCTCGATGGCGTCGAACTGGAGTTCGATGCAGGCGCTTTGTTGCAAATCGCCAAAGAAGCGATCAAGCGCAACACGGGTGCTCGCGGACTGCGTGCGATCATCGAGCAAATCATGCTGGACATGATGTACGAACTCCCGTCGCGTGACGACGTAAGCAAATGCGTCATCACCGAGGAAACGGTTCGTGACAAAGTGCAGCCGCAGTTGATGACCAAAGAAGGACAAGAAGCCCGTTCGGAAACGGCTTGAGTATGAATGTGAAGCTACCTCTGCGTATACGTGGGGGTAGCTTTTTGTTTGGAAATGTGGCCGTAGTGGGGAGAAGGGGATTTCCAGTCTGCGCTCCGTTCTTCGTCCCGCAAGGGGGGAGGGACTGTCCGCTCCGCAAGGAGTGGCTGGGAACCGCAAAAGCAGCCAGCTCGATGAAGTGAATCAAGGTTGCGGTTCTTTTTCCCGCCACTCCTCGCTCCGCTGTGCCGGACTTCGCAATGAGCTTCGTCTGGAAATCCCCTTCTCCACGTATCCGAATGTTTTAAAACCCCTCAATAATCCTAGTATCCTCAATGATGAACGACTTTTGTAAATCTTTACTAGATTGCAGTGTTATAACTCGTTTATAATCAACATTAATTGGAAATATAAGGGTTTTCAGGTGATGATAATCCCGTGATTGGAATACACATAACAAGTCATCACATCTTATCGTATGGGGGTACGACGATAAATAGATTCGAGGTGTAAATCGTGAAAAAATTAGTCGTTGTCTGCTCGATAATCATGCTGTTAGTAGGCTGTAGTAACACGGCTTCGATTACATTGCCTCTAGAAGAAAAAGATGTCACCGCTCTTATGGCTGAAAAAATGGATATAGAGGGGTGGATTTTTTCGAAACAAGGGGATACGTACTCCTTTCATTCTGTTCCAAGTGATCCGTCTGCAGAAGGAATTACCTTTGATATTAACGCCAATACGGGAACCGTCTATGAGAGCATCTCAGGTTTGCCTCAAACGAATCTGGTCGTCAAAGATGCCCCCAATCTCATGCAAATATCAAATGGTGAAATTTTTATCGGCGAAATAAACAAGATTGCGAAACAAGTATTAGATAGCAATGGTCTGATCCCTGATCATGATGATTGGATATCCGGAGGGTATGGTGACGGCTTTATTTACGGTGATGTGAAGAAAGATGGCAAAAAAATAACCATTAAACTAGATATATTCACAAAAGAATGGAAAGAAATCGAGTTATAACGTAAGTGATTTTAGAGTGACTATAATTAGGTAAGATGCAGTCTAAGACTTTATTTCAAGTTTTAGACTGCATTATTTTTTGTTGATCAACAAGAACAGCGTTCGTCGACGTAGGTTGAGACATAAAACCTCAATCTAAGTGCTTTGGAGGCTCTATTTTTGGGTAGGTTTTTTCTGATCCGATCAGCTGTTTTTCAAAGCCCCTAAGAACTAAACCGTACCTGGGAGAAGAAGATTTCCAGGCAAGCTCATTGCGAAGTCCAGCTCAGCAGAGCGAGGCGGGGCGGGAAAAAGAAACGCAACCTTGATTCACTTCATCGAGATGGCTGCTTCTGCGGTTCCCCGCCACTCCTTGCGGAGCGGACAGTCCTCACTCCCTTGCGGGACGAAGAATGGAGCGCAGACTGGAAATCTTCTTCTCCCGTCTACGGCCCCATACAAGCAGCTTTTCAAGCTTTCCACCAGCCTGGTACTAACAGGAAATATGGTTTACGTCCCTCAGCAAGCGGCAATACTACTTGGTAAAGCTCATAGATGTTTCCTGGGATGAATAGCTGCCAGAATGGTATGGGAGGGACAGCAGATGAACTATACAACATTAGTCATTGCCGTGATTGAAGTGATTGTCGGGATCGTCATCGGGACGTATTTTTGGAACCTTTTGCGAGCACAGCGCAATAACAAGAGCTCCTCGGAAAAAGAATCAAAAAAGGATTTGGATTCCCTGCGTCGCTTGCGCATGATCGCCTTGACTGAACCGCTCTCTGAAAAAACAAGGCCTGCGAAACTGGAAGAAATCGTCGGTCAGCAGGATGGCTTGCGAGCGCTGCGTGCCGCATTATGCGGACCCAATCCTCAGCATGTGATCATTTACGGCCCTCCAGGCGTAGGCAAGACAGCAGCAGCACGTGTCGTTTTGGAAGAAGCGAAAAAAAACCGCTTATCTCCTTTTACTGCAGATGCCAAGTTTATCGAGATTGATGCGACGATCGCCCGTTTTGATGAACGCGGGATTGCCGACCCGCTGATTGGCTCCGTGCACGACCCCATCTACCAGGGGGCGGGATCGCTCGGTCAAGCGGGAGTCCCTCAGCCCAAGCCAGGGGCAGTTACAAAAGCCCACGGCGGGATGCTTTTCCTCGACGAGATCGGGGAACTTCATCCGGTACAGATGAATAAACTGCTCAAGGTTTTGGAAGATCGCAAAGTAATGCTGGAGAGCGCGTATTACAGTGAGGAAAATACACAGATCCCTTCTCATATCCACGACGTGTTCAAATACGGCTTGCCTGCTGATTTCCGGCTGGTCGGAGCGACGACACGCTTGCCGGACGAGTTACCTCCAGCGCTGCGCTCCCGCTGCCTGGAAATCTTCTTCCGCCCGTTGAAAGCAGCTGAGATTGGAAGTATTGTGCATACAGCCGTGCCGAAAATGGAGATGACCATCTTGGACGATGCTGTTTCGGTCATCGAACGTTACGCCACGAATGGACGCGAGGCGATCAACACGCTTCAGATTTCGGCAGGTATTGCCCTCACCGAGGAACGAAAAGTAATCCATGCGTCCGATGTAGAATGGGTGATGCACAGCAGTCAAAAGTCACCCCGCATGGAAAAGCAGGTGCACGAGCAGCCGCAGGTCGGACTGGTCAACGGACTTGCGGTATACGGTCCCAATATGGGAAGTGTGATGGAATTGGAAGTGACGGCTTCTCCTGCAGCCGTAAAAGGCCAAGGCAGGATTGCCATGACCGGGATGGCGGAGGAAGAGGAGATGGGCAGCCGAAGTCGGACCATTCGCCGCAAATCGATGGCCAAAGGCTCGATCGAAAACGTACTGACTGTCCTGCATCGGATGGGTGTACAACCGTATGATTACGATTTGCACATCAATTTTCCCGGAGGTGTACCTGTCGATGGGCCATCCGCTGGAATTACCATCGCGACGGCGATCTACTCCGCCATAAAGGAAATCCCGGTGGATAATCTCTTGGCAATGACGGGCGAAGTCAGCATCCACGGAAAAGTAAAGCCCGTGGGTGGTGTGGTTGCGAAGGTAGAAGCAGCACGTTTGGCTGGAGCGACTAGGGTCCTGATTCCCGAGGAAAATTGGCAGTCCATCTTTGCTGAGATGACAGGAATTGAGATCATCCCTGTCTCCAAGGTGTCACAGGTGCTGGAACTCGCGTTACTTGAAGAGAAGTTACCGGAAACAGAAGAGGCCGGATTTACCCTGCAATTGCCCGCAGAAGAGTTGGCTTCCTCTCCGATGTCCCTGTAACAGTCGGGTGCGCTCGTAGATTAGACATCGGATTGCGTTTGCGCTACAATGGAAAAAAGCTTCGACTTGTCGGTAATACGGGGGCGCTGTACACGTCCGAATCAAGTCTTGAAAAGCGGGATGGACCGGCGTCTCTCGTGTCGACGGGTTGTATGTTCGACGATCAAAAACGGCTGTCGGAGCCGTTTTTGCGTGTTAACTGAATCTTTGATCAAGGGAACAACTAAGGAGAGGTGCATAAGTTTGGCTGAACGTTCCGGTAAACGAGAATTACCGCTTCTCCCGTTGCGAGGATTGCTTGTGTATCCAACTATGGTACTCCATCTCGATGTAGGGCGGGAAAAGTCCATTCGCGCATTGGAGCAAGCGATGGTGGATGACAACAAAATCCTATTGGCGACGCAGGAAGAGGTACACATAGAAGAACCGAATGCGGAGCAAATCTATAGGATTGGTACCGTCGCCAGGGTTAAGCAGATGCTGAAACTGCCGAACGGCACGATTCGCGTCTTGGTAGAAGGGCTGCAACGAGCCAAGATCGAGGAGTATCTGCAAACGGACGACTACTTCATTGTCTCTATTACATACCTGGCGGAGGAGAACGCAGACGAGAATGAAGCCGAAGCCCTGATGCGTTCTGTCCTCAACCATTTCGAGCAGTATATCAAACTGTCCAAAAAAGTCACACCAGAGACTCTGTCCTCTGTCACCGACATCGAGGAACCAGGCAGGCTTGCAGATGTGATCGCTTCCCATCTCCCGCTGAAAATGAAGGATAAGCAGGAAATCCTGGAGACGGTCAATATTCAGGAGCGCTTGGAGATCCTGTTGACCATCCTCAACAACGAGCGCGAGGTATTGGAGCTAGAGCGCAAAATCGGTAACCGTGTGAAAAAACAGATGGAGCGCACACAAAAGGAATACTACCTGCGCGAACAGATGAAAGCGATCCAAAAAGAACTGGGAGATCGCGACGGCCGCCAAGGCGAAGTGGACGAACTTCGAGCGCAGCTTGAGAAATCCGATGCGCCAGAACGGATCAAGACGAAGATCGAAAAAGAAATGGAGCGTCTGGAAAAGATGCCGTCCACCTCTGCAGAAGGCTCGGTGATTCGAACTTATATCGACACCTTGCTGGTTTTGCCGTGGACGAAGACGACGGAAGACAATCTGGACATTGATCACGCAGAAAAGGTGCTGGATGAAGATCATTACGGTCTGGAAAAGCCGAAGGAACGCGTGCTGGAATACCTGGCAGTCCAAAAGCTGGTCAATTCCATGCGCGGTCCGATTCTTTGTCTGGTAGGTCCTCCAGGGGTAGGGAAAACCTCCCTGGCTCGTTCCGTTGCTCGTGCATTGGGCCGAGAGTTTGTCCGCATCTCGCTCGGCGGCGTGCGCGACGAGGCAGAGATTCGCGGTCATCGCCGCACCTATGTAGGCGCTCTGCCTGGACGAATCATCCAGGGCATGAAGCAGGCAGGTACGATCAATCCGGTCTTCCTGCTCGACGAGATCGACAAGCTGGCTTCTGACTTCCGTGGAGACCCGGCTTCCGCATTGCTGGAGGTACTGGACCCGAATCAGAACGACAAGTTTTCCGATCACTATATTGAAGAAACGTACGACTTGACCAATGTCATGTTTATCACGACAGCGAACAGCCTTCACACCATCCCGCGGCCTTTATTAGACCGCATGGAGGTCATCTCGATCGCCGGCTATACCGAATTGGAGAAGCTCAACATCCTGCGCGGCTATCTGCTCCCTCAACAAATGGAGGATCACGGCCTTGGCAAGGATAAGCTGCAGGTGCACGAAGACGCCATGCTCAAGCTGGTTCGTCAATATACCAGGGAAGCTGGGGTGCGCAATCTCAATCGAGAAGCGGCCAATATTTGTCGCAAAGCAGCCAAACTCATCGTTAGCGGCGAGAAAAAGCGCGTCGTGGTCACAGCCAAGACCTTGGAGACGCTCTTGGGAAAACCGCGCTATCGGTTCGGCTTGGCGGAGAAGAAGGATCAAATCGGTTCTGTGACCGGATTGGCATGGACACAGGCTGGGGGAGATACCCTAAATGTCGAGGTAAGCATTCTTCCCGGCAAAGGCAAGCTAACCCTCACCGGACAACTTGGCGACGTCATGAAGGAATCAGCTCAGGCTGCTTTCAGCTACATCCGTTCCCGCGCCAAGGAATGGGGCATTGATCCCGATTTCCATGAGAAGAACGACATTCATATCCACGTGCCGGAGGGAGCGATCCCCAAAGACGGCCCATCCGCTGGGATTACAATGGCGACCGCATTGGTGTCTGCTTTGACTCAAATTCCGGTGAAAAAAGAAGTCGGGATGACTGGTGAGATCACCCTGCGCGGCCGTGTGCTGCCGATCGGCGGTTTGAAGGAAAAATCCATGTCTGCTCATCGCGCTGGTCTGACGACTATCGTGTTGCCGAAGGAAAATGAGAAGGATATCGATGATATTCCGGAGAGTGTCCGTAACGAATTGACCTTCTATCCAGTCGAGCATCTGGATGAGGTGCTGCGCCACGCTTTGAGCAGACAGCCAGAAGGTGGCCAGTCATGAAAGTAACCTCATCTGAGTTTGTCATCAGTGCCGTAGGTCCCAAACAATACCCGGAGGACGGTCTTCCTGAGGTAGCACTGGTAGGCCGTTCCAATGTAGGGAAATCGTCTTTATTGAATAAAATGATGAATCGCAAGGGCCTGGCGCGCATTAGCTCGCGCCCGGGCAAAACACAGACGCTGAACTATTTCCGTGTCAACCAAGCACTCTATTTCGTGGATTTCCCAGGATATGGATATGCGAAGGTAGCCAAGACGATCAAGGAACAATGGGGAAAAATGATCGAGGGCTATCTGAAAAACCGCGAACAGCTTCGTTTTGTCATCCAATTGGTCGATATCCGCCATGCGCCAAGCAAGGACGATGTCGCTATGTACGATTGGTGCAAGCAAATCGGGATTCCCACCGTTGTAGTCGCAACCAAAGGGGATAAGATCGCGCGAGGACGCTGGATGCAGCATCTCAAGGTGATTCGCCAGGATTTGAAATTGCGCGGCGACGATTCGCTTATCGTCTTTTCCTCCGAGACCGGACAAGGCAAGGACGAGCTGTGGGGCGAGATCATGCGGCGTTTGCGCGCAGCAAATGACCAGCCAGAACAAATAGAAACGCAGCAACGAGACACAGGCAATCCTTCATAACCCAGACTAAGCAGGCAGGGGGATGTCTTCCGTGAGCGAGCACGCACGTTTTGCTATACGCGGGGTGATCGAAGGCTTCTATGGACCGCCCTGGACTCATCAGGAACGTCTGGACATGATCGACTTTTTGGGGCGATGTGGGTTCAATACCTACATCTACTCCCCAAAAGAAGACCCGAGTCTGCGTGATCGCTGGATACAGCCCCATTCGCAACAGGAGCTGGAGCAGATCCGTGAGTGGGCAAATGCCGCATCCATGCAGGGTATTGCCTTCGTCTATGCGCTCAGTCCTGGTTTTGGCATGGAGTACGCCAATGAAGCCCATCTTCGCTCTTTGGCGGACAAGTTCTACTCGCTGTACATGCTGGGTGTGCGCCAGTTTGCCCTCATGTACGATGACATCCCGCTGCAGTTGATGCATCAAATCGATCAGGAGGCATTTTCTCATCTGGCCGAGGCACATGCCGCGACCGCCAGCTGGATTTGGGAGGAGATTAGCACGTGGCCCGAGACCGGAAAGCTGCTGGTCTGTCCGACTCAATACAGCGGAATGGGGGATGAGCCGTATATCTCCTATTTGGGGCGCCATCTACCGCGTCCCGTCGAATTGTTCTCGACGGGGCGATTTGTTTGTTCTCCATATCTGACCAGTCAGGATGCCATGCGTTTTTTGACGTACACCCAGCGACGTCCGCTCTATTGGGACAACTATCCGGTGAACGATCTGGCGATGGCGAATGAACTCCATATCGGTCCATTGCGCAACCGCGACCATGACCTGTGCAATTACGCTGCCGGATACGTAGCCAATGCAATGTCTCGATCCGAATGCTCCAAGATCCCGTTGATGACCGCTGCTGAATATCTGCAACATCCGGAAGGCTATCAGGCTGACGATTCATGGGAGAGAGCGATTGCAGCTGTAGTCGGAAATGAACAGGCGGCTGCTTTTCGCCGATTTGCCGAGCATGTGCAGGGTTCCTTTTTGAATGACAAGGAATCGCCTAGATTGCTAGATGATTTGCTGCAATTCAGGTTTCATTTTTTACAGGGAAGTAGACAACAGGCTCAGGCTCTGATTGAACTGAACAAGAGATTCGTAGAGATGGAGTCGACAGCTGACGAACTGCTATATGGCTTAAGCAATCGCAAGCTGCTGGAAGAATGCCGGCCGTGGATCGAAAAGTATCGCATCTGGGGTATGGTCGGTCAAGCGGCCGTTTCGCTGATCGAGGCAGGAATACATGGAAAAATGGTCCAGGCTGCCCTACATCTTCTGAGGCTAAAGCGATTGGTTAAACGTGCGGAAGCAATGCCGCAGAAGGTATGCGGAAATGTGATGAGCATGTTTGTCGACAACGTGCTGCAGGAAGTCAAAAAGAGCAAGCAATGAAAAAGGTCCCTGCCCGTAGAGGTAGGAACCTTTTTTGTACGTTAAGCGGAATGATTTTGTTTTCGTGCCTTCGCATTCTCCAGCCATTCCTTGATCGGCAGTTCTGCTAGAATCATGCCGACGAAGATTAGCAGACAGCCGAAAAGCTGGCGGCCACTTAAGACCTCATTAATAAAGACATACGACGTGAGCGCGGCAAAGACTGGCTCCAAAGCGAAAATAAGGGCAACCCGCGTAGAGCTGGTCTGTTTCTGCAGGGCCGTCTGGGCGAGAAATGCCAATGCCGTCGCAAAAATGGAAGTGATGAACAAGCCAAAGGCTACTTCCGGAATCAACAGGATCGCGGGGTCAAAGGCGCGCTGATAATCCTCGAACAAGAAAGCATAAGCCCAGCTTAAAAGTGCGACGGTGAATAACTGGATAATCGCCAATGGCAAAGCGGGAAAGCGCGGGGCGTACTTCCCGGTAATGACGATTTGCATCGCGAAGCAGATTGCACAGCCGAAGACGAGCGCATCCCCCAGATTGAACGCGAAGCCCTGGTTCTGTGTCAGCATATACAGACCAAATGCAGCCATGATGACACCGACGATTGCGGCAGGCTTGACCCGATCCCGCAATAGCAGGAAAGAGAAAAGCGGGACCAATACGACGGAAAGCCCCGTGATAAAACCAGCCTTGGAAGGTGTCGTGTAGAGAAGTCCGACCGTTTGCAGTGCGTAGCCCAGGCAAAGCCAAAACCCGAGGATTCCACCCGATACGAGAAGTGGCCCGCGCCATTCTTTCAACTGCTTGCGATACAAGATGATCTGAATAAGAAATAAGAACAAGGCCGCGATCGTAAACCGCACAGCGTTGAAGGTGTTAGGCGGCAAAGAGGATATAGCCTGCTGTACGATGAGGAAGGTGCTCCCCCAGATGAAGGCGACCAACAGCAGGGTGATGTCGGCCATCCATGGTTTTCTCAACGGTTCTCTACTCCTTATCTGTGAATTCGCAATTTCTTGTCACATTTGTGTATAGCCTGCATGATAAGGCATTCGCTTGCAGAGCGCAAGCGGAATTAGCCCCATTCCTGTCCTCGGAAAAAGAAGCCAGGGGTTCTGTGAAGCAATTGGAAGTGTCGCCCGTTAATAAACTTTTCACAATTACGCATGATCCTTTTGGGACATAATGATATAATGATAGTGAAATTTACACAAGGAACGACAAGGAACGTCAATCTGGGAGGATGTCATGGATATACTTTTGCTGGGACTCAACTATAGAACAGCACCAGTCGAAATTCGCGAAAAATTTACGTTTAGCGATGACGGGACTGAGCGGGCTCTTCATCTCCTCTCCCAGACGAAGAGTATCGCAGAATGTATCATTATCGGGACATGCAACCGTACCGAAATTTACGTGGTTTGCGACCAAGCCAATATAGGACGGGATTATACGCTTCGCTTCTTAGCGGAGTGGTTTGGCGTGGAAAAAGAAAAGTTTAAGCAGCATCTCTATATCAAGCAGCAGGAAGAAGCGATTGATCATTTGCTGAGAGTGTCGGCCGGGCTGGACTCGATGGTCATGGGGGAAACGCAGATTCTCGGTCAGGTGCGGGATGCTTTCTTGCTGGCTCAGCGTTGCAAGACCACCGGTACTGTCTTTAATACATTGTTTAAACAAGCGATTACTTTTGCTAAACGGGCGCATACCGAGACTGCGATCGGACAAAATGCCGTCTCTGTCAGTTACGCGGCAATCGAGTTGGGCAAAAAGATTTTCGGCTCCTTTGCGGGCAAGTCCGTGTTGATTATCGGCGCGGGCAAAATGAGCGAATTGACCGCCAAGCATCTGCATGCCAACGGCTCGGAAAAAGTCATCGTGGCCAACCGAACCTTGGAGCGCGCACAGCTTTTGGCGCAAAAATTCAAAGGGGACGCCTGTACGATGGAGCAGTTGCCAGAGGCGCTGCTCACCGCTGACGTCGTCATCAGCTCGACAGGTGCAACCGGCTATGTACTCGGCAAGAACGAGCTGGCTCCTATTATGAAGCAACGCAAACACCGACCTTTGTTCATGGTGGACATCGCGGTTCCTCGGGACTTGAATCCCGACTTGCACGATCTGGATAATGTCTATCTGTACGATATCGACGATCTGGAAGGGATTGTGGCTAGCAACGTGGCAGAGAGATCACGTGAAGCAGAGCGTCTGGATTCCATGATCGAGGAAGAGATCGTCGCCTTCACCAACTGGTACCAAACCCTTGGCGTAGCTCCATTGATTGCGGCGCTGCGGGAAAAAGCACTCGGCATTCATAGCGAAGCCATGCGCAAGATCGAAAACAAGCTGCCGGATCTTACCGAGCGTGAGATCCATATGATCCGCAAAACGACCAAAGGGATTGTCAATCAATTGATGCATGATCCCGTGGTGCGTCTGAAAGAGATGGCAGCAAGCAAAAAAGGAGACGATGTGCTGGATATCTTTACGACGATGTTCGCTCTGGAGGAAATTTTGGAGCGGACAGAGAAGGAAGCAGTCTGGGCAGAAGAAAAAAAGACACAGCGTACTCCGCAGGAAAAAGTCCTCGTCTCTTCTGATTCCTAGAAGGGACGCGGGCATCTACAGACAGAAACCTGAAAGAGAAAGAGAGGAGAGCGTACATGGCTGATGTAAGATGGATCTATGATCTGACCATCTTTCTCTACGCTGCGAGTGTTCTCTTCTATTTTAACGACTTCTTGCAGAGCAATCGGAAAGTCAATCGTTTGGCTTTCGGGTTGCTTGCTGTCGTTTGGGCCTTGCAAACCGCTTTTTTTGTCTCGCAAACGATGGCCAAAGCCTATTTTCCGGTCATTACCCTATTTGAGACTCTCTTTTTTTACTCATGGGTGCTGGTAAGCTTATCCCTTGCCATTCACTATTTTTTTCGCATAGATTTACTGGTTTTTTTTACTAATATCATCGGGTTCGTTGTGTTGGTCTTGTCCATGTTTTTGCCGGAGACGCCGATCAAGGCCGTCTCCCATATCTTGACCTCCGAACTGCTTTTGACGCATGTGACGCTCGCGATGTTCAGCTATGGCGCGTTTTCCCTTTCTATGGTCTTTTCCGTGATGTACCTGTTTCAGCACAAAATGCTGAAGGAACGCAAATGGACGCCTCTTTTGCGCAGGCTCCCGAGCCTGGATCAACTGGAGGTATACGCCTACCGGATGAATATGCTGGGGGTGCCGATGCTTTTGTTGTCCATCGTACTCGGAACGATCTGGGGGAAAATGGTCCTGCCGGAGAAATTTTTGCTCGATACCAAGGTGCTGTTTTCCATGTTGCTTTTAGCCGCCTACTCTTTTTGGCTATACAAACGATATCGGGATACGTGGCAAATGAGACGGCTGGCACAGATGAACATCCTTGCATTTGCCCTTTTGTTGATTAATTTTTTCGGAGTCAATACTTCAAACTTTCACAGCTGGTGGTAGTAGCTGTCCAGGGAGGCCGTTATGAAAAAATGGAACGTAGGGACGCGTCGCAGTCGCTTGGCGCTTACCCAAACCAATTGGGTAGTAGAACAACTGCGGAAGCTTGAGCCGGATGCGAGCTTCGAGCTACATGAGATCGTCACTAAAGGAGACCAGATTCTTGATGTGACGCTCTCCAAAGTTGGAGGAAAAGGGCTTTTCGTAAAGGAAATCGAGCAATCCCTGTATGGCAAGGAGACCGATTTTGCCGTACACAGTCTGAAGGACATGCCTGCGGAATTGCCGGAGGGTCTCGTCATCGGGGCGATTCCGAAGCGGGTCGATGCGCGGGATGTGCTTCTCTCCAAGGATGGCAAGACGCTGGATGAACTGCCGCAGGGAGCCTTGATCGGGACGAGCAGCCTGCGTCGCGCAGCACAGCTTCTCGCTTATCGCCCGGATCTGCAGATTGAGTCCGTGCGGGGAAATATCGACACGCGGATGCGCAAGCTGCAGGAAGGCAATTTTGATGCCATCATTCTCGCTGCTGCGGGATTGGAGCGCGTCAATTTTGAAGGGGAAATTTCCCAATTTATACCAGTAGAAATCAGTCTTCCGGCTGTCGGACAAGGCGCTTTGGCGATCGAGTGCCGCGCAGATGACGAAGAAACCCTGTCCTTGCTTGGCCGTTTGGACGACGCTTCGACGCGTCAGGCAGTCACGGCAGAGCGCACCTTCCTTCACAAGCTGCAAGGCGGATGCCAGGTGCCGATCGGCGCGTATGCGACCGTGACGGATGGTGTGATTCAGCTCACGGGTATGGTGGGATCACCGGACGGCAAAGAGATGTGCAAAAGCTCGGCTTCCGGAAGCGATCCGGTGGCTGTAGGTTTGCAGGTAGCACAAGCTGTATTGGAGCAGGGTGCGGCAGATATTTTGGCGAAAGTAGTACAGGAGAATGAAAAATGATGAGCAGTGAGGCCTACGCCGAGTCTCCGAAAAGGCCGCTTGCCGGAAGATGCATCATGGTGACGCGGGAGCGCAAACAAGCGAGAGAGATGATCGGAAAGATCGAGGCGCTGGGAGGAGAAGCCTATGCTTTTCCTCTCTTGAAAATGATTCCGCCAGAAGATTATACCGAGCTGGATGCTGCGATTCATGCACTGGGGAGCTATGACTGGCTGATCTTCACTAGCGTAAATGGCGTCCGTTTCTTTTTCGCCCGGATGGATCAGCTGGGGATACCCGCAGCAAGCATCATCGGCCATCTGGCAGCTGTCGGCCCAAAGACGGCGGAGGCATTAGAAGCTCGGGGACTGCAGGTAGCCGTCATTCCCGCAGATTATGTGGCAGAGGGTTTACTGAAGAGCTTGGGGGATCAGCTTCACGCGGGACAACGGGTTCTTTTGCCACGAGCGGATATCGCGCGGAAACTCCTGCCGCAGGAGCTGCGGGTAATGGGCATGGATGTGTCAGAGGTGGATGTCTACCACACGGTGATTGACGCCGAGCAGGCCCCACAGGCAGCCCGGCGCATCCAACAAGGCAGGATCGACGCCATTCTGTTTACCAGCTCATCGACTGTCTCGCATTTCGTCCAGGCGATGGCTCCGTATGCTTCGCCAGGGTGGCTGGAACGGGTGAGGGTTGCCTGTATCGGCCCCATTACGGCTGAGACGGCGCAGCGGCTCGGATTGACCGTAGACGTGGTTGCACAGGAGTACACGGTGGATGGCTTACTGGAAGCTCTTACGAAGAATATGGGAGGGAACACGCATGACAAGCAAATTTGATCGTCACCGCCGCTTGCGCAGCAGTGCGGCGATGCGGAGTCTGGTTCGAGAAAATCACGTACGGGTAGAGGATCTGATCTATCCGCTTTTTGTCGTGGAAGGACAGAATATCAAGGAACAAATTCCTTCGATGCCAGGAGTCTATCATTTTTCCCTGGACCGTCTTGCTGAAGAAATGAAGGAAATCGCGGCAGCGGGCATCAAGTCCGTGCTGATGTTCGGCGTACCGGAGCACAAGGATGCATGCGGTTCGGAAGCGTACAACGACGAGGCGATCACACAGCAGGCGATTCGCCAGATCAAGGAAGCGTATCCAGAAATGATCGTGATCGCAGACACCTGTTTGTGCCAGTATACGGATCACGGGCATTGCGGCGTCCTGCATGAAGGACAGGTCGTCAATGACGAAACCTTGAAACTCTTGGCCCAGACCGCGGTTTCCCAGGCTAAAGCCGGGGCCGACATCATCGCGCCTTCCAACATGATGGACGGTTTTGTCATCGCGATTCGCGAAGGCCTGGACGAAGCTGGTTTTGCTCATATTCCGATCATGTCTTATGCGGTGAAATATGCTTCTTCCTTCTACGGACCTTTCCGTGATGCGGCACATTCCACTCCGCAGTCAGGGGACCGCAAAAGCTATCAGATGGACCCTGCCAATGCGCGTGAAGGTTTGCTGGAAGCAGAATCCGACATCAAGGAAGGAGCAGACTTCCTGATCGTGAAGCCGGGTCTTGCCTTTATGGACATGGTTTTACGCCTGCGAGAGAATTTCCAAGTGCCGATCGTCGCTTACAATGTGAGTGCAGAATATTCGATGGTGAAGGCAGCCGCCGCCAATGGCTGGATCGACGAAGAGCAGATCGTGCTGGAGACATTGGTTGGCTTCAAGCGTGCTGGGGCGGATCTGATTATTACGTACCATGCCAAAGATGTGGCAAAATGGTTGGCGAGGTGAGCGAGATGAATCGTGAAAAATCATCGCAGTTTTTTGCAGAGGCGCAGACCTACATACCGGGCGGTGTCAACTCTCCCGTGCGGGCATTCAAAAGTGTCGGAGGCAATCCGGTATACATCGCCAAGGGCGAAGGCTCGCGCATTTATGATGTGGACGGAAACAGCTACATTGATTACATCGGCTCCTGGGGACCGCTGATTTTGGGTCATGCTCATCCGCAGGTGCTGGCTGCGATTACGGAAGTAGCGGCATTGGGAACCAGCTTTGGGGCTCCTACCGAACGTGAGACCGAGATGGCAAAGCTCGTCTGCCAGATCGTTCCTTCTGTGGAAGTGGTCCGCATGGTCAACTCCGGTACAGAAGCGACTATGAGCGCCCTGCGCCTGGCACGCGGCTATACCAAGCGCAATAAAATCATGAAATTCGAAGGCTGCTATCACGGTCATGCAGACAGCCTCTTGATCAAGGCAGGTTCTGGTGTAGCGACCCTCGGATTGCCGGACAGCCCGGGCGTACCCGAGGGCACTGCGCAAAATACGATCACCGTACCATACAACGACCTGGATAGTGTGAAGCTGGCGTTTGAACACTACGGAGAGGATCTGGCTGCTGTGATCGTCGAGCCGATCGGTGGCAATATGGGTGTGGTTCCGCCACTACCAGGATTCTTGGAAGGATTGCGTCAGATTACAGAGCAATACGGTACATTGCTGATATTCGACGAGGTCATGACAGGCTTCCGCGTCGCTCTGGGCGGTGCTCAAGAGCGCTACGGCATCACACCTGACCTGACGACGATGGGAAAAGTCATCGGCGGGGGATTGCCAGTCGGTGCATACGGCGGCAAACGAGAAATCATGCAGCAGATCGCTCCTGCAGGTCCGATTTATCAGGCGGGCACACTCTCCGGAAATCCGCTGGCGATGGCAGCAGGTCTGACTACCTTGAGCGAGCTGTCCAAGCCGGGTGCTTACGAGCGGCTGGAAAAACTTTCAGCGCGACTGGGCGAAGGGCTCGCTGAAAATGCCGCGATGCTGGGCATCCCGCATACCTTGAACCGCGTCGGCTCGATGGTTTGCCTGTTCTTTACCGACACTCCGGTCATCAATTACGAGACTGCGAAGACCTCCGACCTGGAGCGCTTCTCCGCCTACTTTAGCCATCTGCTCGATGATGGAATCATGATTCCTCCTTCGCAATTTGAAGGAATGTTTGTCTCCTTGGCTCATACGGAAGAAGATATTGAGCGCACGATTGAGGCAAGTTACCGGGCAATGCAAAAACTGTAAGAGCCATCAAAGGTTGTCCCACACGTCTACGGACGAAAGGACAGCCTTTTTTGTTTTCTTACAGGATTTCCCTTCCTTATTGCGAATAGAAATAAGGTGGCTAGATCGAAAAAAAGGAGTGGATCGCCATGACAGGGACGATTGTCCGCTTTCCACATAAGCATTTCATCGGGATGAGTTTTTCCGGGTCATTCCAGACGCTTGTAGCAGGAATGCCGGGTCATTGGGGAGATTTTCTCAAACGCCAAAATGAAATCACGCAGGTGATCGAACCGACTGTCCGTTATGACATTAGCGATGAAAATCGCAGCTTTCAGATGCATACCGAATACGTGGCCGTCGAAGTCGAGAGTTTTGTCCATATTCCGTCGAAGATGGTTGGATTTACGATTCCAGCACGCACCTATGCGAAATTCACCCATGCTGGACCGATGGCGCAGGTGCAGAATACGTATACGCAGTTGTTTCAATGGTTGCATGCACAAGGGCTACAGATGGATGAATCCGCATTGCGTATGGAGCGTTATGACGAGCGATACATTCCTTCTATGCATCCTGTGGATCGCGTTGAAAATACATACGAGATTTTCATTCCATTGCTCGACGATCAGTTGGCTTTGTAAAATGTGTAGCGAGAAATGCACTCATCTCCCGCATCAGCACTTGTAATTCCAGAATCGAGGCATGGACGTCAAACTCTCGTTCGAGAGAATGATTCGCTCCCGGCACGAGATGCAGATGGACATTTGGAGCAGATTGCTGAATTTCTGTGATCATGGATTCGGAATAGAAATGGTCTTCTGTCCCGATTGCCAAGAAAATGGGCTGTGTCGTGCGCAAGAGACAATTGGTCAATGATAGACTCGTCAAAATGGGCGTCAGCAAGAAGGCGATGGAATGGGTGAACGCTGGCAGTGGGAGAAAGCCCTCCACGATGGGCATCGTTCCAATCGACTTTCCGACAAATAGAATATTCTCTGGCGTATTCTCTGCGAGAACCTGTTCGACCACTGCGCGAACATCTTCCTGCATCCATGCGCTTCTCTCCTCCAGCGGCAGCTCCCAAAAGGCTCGGTTTTCCCGTCCATAGCTGTAATGGATATGGACGAGATCAATCTTATGATTCAGGAATAACATCGTGGAGTAGTGGAGAAGTGGTTTGTCAAAGAGATAACTGGCTCCTGGACAAAAGAAAGCGATAGAGCGAGAAGAGGTAGAGTCGGATTGAATTCGGGTGTAGCGGATGATCCGATTGTCTTTTCCGCGTACATCCTTTTCTTGGATTTGAACGGGTACCATGATGACGTCCCTCCCTAACCGAATTGGAATTCGATTCATTTCGGCGGAACGAAACAAACTCCTGCAAAAATGACGATATTGAAATCAAGCAAGTTTTGAACAAAGAGAACCCACATCGTAAGAGGATGGGAAGGAAAGAGGGATCATAGTGAGCGTGATTGGAATTGACTTGGGAACGACTAACAGCCTTGTCGCCTATTGGGACAAGGATCAGGCTGTGATCATCCCCAATGTGCTGGGGGAGCATTTGACTCCCTCGATTGTCAGTGTGGATGAGAACGGGAGCATCTTGGTGGGGCGAATCGCGCAGGAGCGGCTGATTACCCATCCGCATCTCACCGCGTCCACTTTTAAACGCTTTATGGGTACCGAAAAAAAGTACACCCTGGGACAGCATACGTTCACACCCGAAGAGCTCTCCTCCTTTGTCTTGAAATCCTTGAAAGCGGATGCCGAGGCTCATTTGGGAGTAGAAATCACCGAAGCGGTAATCAGCGTCCCCGCATACTTTAATGATTCTCAGCGAAAGGCTACGAAGCGTGCTGCGGAAATAGCGGGGTTGAAAGTGGAGCGGCTGATCAGCGAGCCGACAGCAGCAGCGATCGCGTACGGGCTGCATCAGGAAAAACCGGAGACCAAGTTCCTCGTCTTCGACCTTGGCGGTGGGACTTTTGACGTCTCTGTACTGGAGCTGTTTGAAGGCATTATGGATGTGAAATCGATTGCCGGGGACAATTTTCTCGGCGGGGAAGATTTTACAGAGATACTCATAAACCATTTTTTAGAAAATAACAAGCTAGATTTCGAGACTTTCGACTTCAAAAGCAAATCGGCACTATACAAGCAGGCTGAAGCTTGCAAGCTTGCACTGGGACAGAAAATCAGCGCATCCATGAGTCTGACGCTCCAGGATCAGTCCTATGAACTGAAGCTTGATCGTACCGAGTATGAAAAGCTGGCTCATCCGCTCTTGTTGCGGCTGCGCAAGCCGATCGAACGGGCATTGCGGGATGCTTCGCTGTCTCCGTCCGATCTCGATGCGGTCATTTTGATTGGAGGTGCGACACGGCTGCCGCTGATCAAGCACGTGATTGGGCGCATGTTCGGGCGCATGCCGTACACCAATATTAACCCGGATGAAACGGTTGCTTTGGGAGCGGCGATCCAAACCGCTTTGAAACAACGCAATCAAGCCTTGGAAGAAATCATTCTCACGGATGTGTGCCCCTATACGCTGGGTACGAGTGTCGTGCAGGAGCTGGGGAATGGTCAATTGTCATCCGGACACTTTTTCCCGATCATCGAGCGAAACACCCCGATTCCGGTCAGTCGGGTGGAGCGCTTGTACACCGTGCACGACAATCAGAAGCGTTTGACTGTCGCGGTCTATCAAGGGGAAAGCAGGCTTGTCGAAAACAATATCAGGCTGGGTGAGCTGCAAATCAAAATTCCACCCGCTCCAGCTGGCGAACAATCGATTGATGTCCGCTATACATACGATATCAACGGCATTCTGGAGGTGGAGGTAGTTAGCGTTTCGACAGGGGAGAAAAAACGAGTCGTGATCGAGCAAAATGAAGGCAGCATGACCAAGGAACAGATCGAGGCGCGCTTGCGTGAATTGCAGGATATCAAGATTCATCCGCGAGACCGTACAGAAAACCGCCTCCTGATCGCCAAGGGAGAGCGTCTGTATGAAGAGGCTCTCGGTGAGCGGCGTGAAACGATTGCCCTGGCGATTCAGCAGTTCGAGCAAGCCTTGACGACCCAAAATGACAAAGAGATTAAGAAGGCCACCGAGCTGTTCAAAGAACGGCTGGAGCAGATGGAAAGGTGGATGGAATTCTCGTGAGTGTTTGGAATGTCTTGGAGATCGAACCAACCGGGGAAGAATCCGCAATTAAGAAAGCATACGCCAAAAAACTGAAGCAGCATCATCCTGAGGATGATCCGGAAGGGTATCAAAAGCTTCGGGAAGCGTATGATGCTGCCCTCAAGCAAGCCAAGCATATCGCCGCGATGCCGGTGACCGCAGTCTTGGATACGGAAGGTGAAGAAGATACAGAAGAAGCGGACGCCTATGATGATGACGGGATGTGGCAAGACGAGAATTGGGAGGAAGACGCGGATGAGATTATCTTGCCAGAAATCCAACAGCACCCTGTCCGTCGCTTTCTGGAACAGGTAGAAGAACTGTATGAAAATTTTCCTTCGCGCATCGAGCCCGAATCTTGGCAAGAATTGCTGAATGCAGATATTGTCTGGGATGTCGAGCATAGCCAATCGCTGAAGGATGGACTGATTGCCATTTTGGAGGATTCGCACCATCTCCCCCGGAGTGTCTGGCTGGTGCTGGATCAAGTATTCCACTTCAGTTCTGACAAAGATGGCTTGCTGGATCGATATCCGAACTATTTCGTTGAATACATGCTTCGTCAAATCTCGGGTTCCATGGAGCTTCACTATGATTGTTTTCGCAGTTCCGCGTTACCGGACGACTTGGATATCGAGTCTTATCTTTCCCTACGTGAAGAAGCCCAGGAGAGGTTCATCGACGGCGATCTGGAAGATGCGATCGATCTACTGGATACGGCCCATGAGATGTTCGCTGATGACCCCGACCTGGAGTTGATGCGTAGCAAGTATTTTCTTGCTGTAGAAGAAAAAGATCAGGCGTTGTCCTGTCTTCAACGCGTCATAGAGCTGAGCCCGGAAGACTGGGATGGACATTGGCACCGGGCACAGCTGCTCCATGATCTGCAGCGATACGAGGAAGCGTTGGCTGATTTGGAGGTTCTGCTGCAGCAGGAGCCACAGAATAAACATGTACTAAGCTTTGCGGGGTGCTGTCACCTGGGACTGGGTCAGGCTGCGGAAACCAGGCAAAAAATGAAGCTCGCCAATGAGCAAGACAATATGCATATTCAAACAATCGTGTATTGGTATGCCGCTTTGAACAAGTATATGTACAAACAAGACCCCGTGAAGCCTGCCGACCGACGCAAAATTCGTCTACACAATCTGTCTTTCTGGACGATCGTGTTTATTCGTTTGTCCTGGCTGCCAATTTTGTTGTATCTCTTGCTTACCGTGTTCCTCGACTTGCCTGCCATCGTGACATCAGCGTTTTTATTGATCCTGCTTTGGAATCTGTGGAAGACAATCAGGACCGCGCTTATCACCTCAACCTAGAAAGGAGGTTCCCTATATGCGAAAGCACTTCAGCCGGAAGAAGCAAAAGCAGCTAGAGCTGTTCTTTCGTTGTTTGTCGAGTCCTTGCATCGACAGCGTTTTGTTAAACTACCATCTTCTCTATGATTTTCACCCCATTGAGCGATGGCTGCGTAACCATCTGATGAAACAGGTTTTGCAGAGATGGGATATTACCGATGCCGCATCGTTGAAAAAGCAAATCCGCTGGTTGATCGACGACGGCGGCCGCCAGGTTTATAAGCAGATGCATCTTCAACTCCTGGCTTTGACAGAAGCAGCGCGGCGCAGGTATATGGAGACCGAGCAGGACGATCCTGAGCATGGCAAGCGAAGCGTAGTGAATACGTTTCTTCCCCAGCTGCCCGCGGGGGAGATTGCGGCTTTTGGAGGCGGGTGGGCAATCTGCTTGAGTCGCGTGGGACTTGCATATGGATATCTAACAAAAGAAGAAGCGTGGTCCTACAAGATCGAGGCAGCCCGTTATCTCCAACAGCATTACGGCGGCTGGGGCGAATATTTCATCGGATTTGCCGCGGGCAATGTCTATATGTCGATTGATCGCAAGGCGGTCCTACACAGACCGGTAGTGAACATTGCCAGTGTCATTCTTGGTGTCAGCACGCTGGGATGGAAAAAGGCTACATGGGAGCAGGATTTACTGCCCGACATGGAAGGCAGCTTGCCTGAGCAGAAGAGCGTCTCGGTTTGAAGACCCATCTTTATTTCGTCCGCCACGCCCATTCCGTCTAATCTGCCGATGATACGGCAGGCCGTTGAGCGAGAGCGGTTATCAAGATGCCCTATCCGGATTGTTCCGGCCCCTACAGACGTGCCATCGAAACGGTGGAAGAGATAAGCCGATTCCTGGTATTGAAATCGGGCTGGTAGAGGATTTTAAAGAAAGAGTTTTCCTTCTCGTAACAACTCGTGATGCCAGAGGTGTACATGCTCACATTTGAAGGAAGTCAATTTTGGGCAGCCAAAAGATTATGGGAAACTGAATAAGCAGGGCAGTCGGACAGCTTTTGATCATCCAATATCAGGAAAAGGCAGGGGAACAGCATGAAGAAACAGATACAACGTAAGGATGGTACTCGCATCTCCTACCAAGAAGCAGGCTCAGGAGATACCCCCATTGTGTTGCTGCATGGCTTTTGCGGAAGCAGTGATTACTGGCACCTGGTCCTCCCATTACTTGCGGCCTCGCAACGCGTGATCGCCGTGGATCTTCCCGGACATGGCGACAGCTCGGCACCTGGTCCAGATGAGACCTATACGATGGAGTATTTTGCTGAGGTCCTGCATGATTGGGCCCAAGAGACGGGGCTGGATCGTTTTCATCTGTTTGGGCATTCGCTCGGTGGCTATATTACGCTTGCCTTTGCCGAGCGGTACGCGGATTCGCTGAAAAGCTTTGGTTTGATCCACTCTACGTCTTTTCCGGATGATGAGGCTGCTCGCCAGAACAGAGACAAAGGAGCGGAAAGCATCAAAAACAATGGAATTGAGCCCTTTATTAAGGCACTGATTCCTAAGCTGTTTGCGCCAGCCCACGTGCAGACGATGCCGGAGCAACTTGCCTTTGCCAAGGAAATCGGATTGTCGACGGATCCCAATGGTGCGATTCAAACCCTGCGGGCGATGCGGGATCGCAAGGATCGGCTACATGTCTTGCAAGAGACGTCTTTGCCCGTTTTGCTGCTGGCAGGCGAGGAAGATCAAGTCATACCTCCTGCCAAAACTTTCGTCGTCCAAAAAGCTCAGCTTCAGCAGGTTCTTTTGCCGAATGCAGGACATATGGGGATGCTTGAGGCGCCAGAAGAGCTGGCAGAAGCGATCAAAAAATTCGTAACACAAGCTTAGATTTCTTAACAAAGTTTGATTTTTAGGAGAAAATATCCAATCTATCAGCCCAATTTCTTCATATTTTGATATAATGGTCACGAGTTTGGACAAATAGATACATAGAAGAGAGGGGAAATTTGCGATGAAAAAAGCACGTCGGATCACGATGACTGCATTCGCTTCGGTGGTTTTTGCTTCGCTGATGGCGACATCCGCCTTCGCAGCACCGCTGCATCCTGTACAACACGCTGATTGGATGGTAAAAAAATCGATCCTTTCCGCGGGACAAAACGGGGACTTGGCACTGGACCGCAACATTACTTTGGCTGAGGCGGTTGTGGTCTTTGCCAAACTGAAGGAAGCGAAAGTAGAAGCGGCAGCCGCTGGTGCGCACTGGTCGACGCCTTACCTCAACTGGGGAAAAGCCAATGGAGCCGTGGCAGATGCTGACTTCGCCAACCCAGCAAGCACCGTTTCTTCTGCCAAACTGGTAGAAATGTCCAAAAAGTTTGGTTATGACATTCAGCTGGACCAAAAAGCGCAAGTAACACGCGGTGACTTCTTCCAAGCATTGGGAGATGCTGCGACTACCCATATTACGATTGCGCATACCAACGACGTTCATGGACACATCCAGGAAGACAAGGGGCAAAAAGAGTACGGCTATGCGAAAATCGCTAGCTTGCTCAAGGAATGGCGTGCAGAAAACGACAACTTCCTGTTGCTGGACGCAGGTGATACCTTCCAAGGAACGATCTTCGTGAACCAGTTCAAAGGGGAGTCCATCGTACCGATTCTTAACAGCCTGGACTACACTGTCATGGCTGCCGGAAACCATGAGTTTGATTTCGGCTACGAGCAATTGCTGAAGCTGCGCGATTCCCTGGATCATCCAGTAATTTCCGCCAACGTCTTTAAGGCAGACGGAAAAGAACTGCTTGTTCCTACCTTCAAGGCAGAAATTGGCGGCAAAAAATTTGCCTTTGTCGGCTTTGTAGCGGAAGATACTCCGATTTTGACTCACCCTGACAACGTGAAGGGACTTACTTTCAAGAGCCCTGTAGAAGTTGCGAAGACAGTCGTTCCTGAACTGAAAAAAGAAGTGGATCACGTGATTGTTGTTTCCCATATCGGGGTCAATGTAGACCGTGAGATTGCCGAAAACGTGCCAGGCATCGACCTGATCGTCGGCGGTCACTCTCATACACCTCTGCGCACACCTGAAGTGGTGAACGGAACTTACATCGTTCAGGACTGGGAGTATGGCAAGTCCTTGGGCCGTGCCGATCTCTACTACCTGGGTGAAGAACTCGTCGCCTTCAGCGGCGGTCTGAAAGAGTATGACGAGGCTGTAGTCGCTGACCCAGAGATCGACAAAATGGTAAAAGATATCGTCAACCAAATCGATTCCGTGATGAATGTGGTCATCGCCAAGTCGGAAGTTCCCCTCGACGGCGACCGCGACCTGGTCCGCAAAAAAGAGACCAACGTTGGGAACCTGATCGCAGATATCATGCTCGAGCGTACACAATCCATTCCAGGATACGAAGCAGATGTAGCTTTGGCGAATGGCGGCGGAATCCGTACTCAATTGGAAGCTGGCGACATCACGAAGAAAAACCTCTACACGCTGCTGCCGTTCGAGAACAATACGCTCTCGGTGGTTGAAGTGACTGGTGAAGAACTGAAAGCAGCGCTGGAAAACGGCGTTAGCGATGTGGAAAATGGAGCAGGCCGCTTCCCACAAATCAGTGGCATGAGCTTCACGTATAGCAAGAGCAAACCAGCTGGCGAGCGTGTCATGGAAGTAAAAGTAAAAGGTCAGCCGCTTGATCTGAAGAAAACCTACAAGCTGGCAACCATCGACTTCCTGGCTGCGGGCGGCGATGGCTACGAGATGTTGCAAAAACCGTTCTTCAACACTGGATTGTCCATGTACAGCGTAGTGGAAGCTGCGTTGCTCGACCGTAAAGTGGTAAATCCAAAAGTAGAAGACCGCATTGTTGAAGTTGAATAATGAAGGAAGCAAGGTGAGGAATGTTACGGCATTCCTCGCTTTTTTTTGTATAAAGAGTTTTTTAACTACCTTGTATTGTATAGTAGTTATCTGGTAGAATCTGACTGGGTGATGAAGAATGAACGCACAATTTAAAAAAGGGGTGCTGGAATTGTGTGTGCTCGTGCTGACCGCCAATCGGGACAGATACGGGTACGAACTGGTGGCCAGTATTTCTGAAAAGTTCCATATTTCCGAAGGGAGTATCTATCCCTTGCTGCGTCGTCTGACCCAGGAGGGGATGTTTACGACATACTTGGCAGAATCGCAGGAAGGCCCGCCGCGCAAGTATTATCAGCTGACTGAAGGGGGCCGCATGTATATGAACGATCTGATTTTGGAATGGCATGTATTCAGCCGTGGGGTGAATCGGATCATCGAGGAGGGACTCGGATATGACGAGGCGTGAGTTTATTGACGAATTAAGCTTGCTTCTTGCAGATTTGCCTGACAAGGAGCGTTTGGACATTATCGCGGATTACACCGAGCACTTTTTGAATGGTATCGAGGATGGAAAGACCGAACAGGAAATTGCCGAACAGTTGGGAAGCCCCAAGGCTGTAGCCCGTGAGTTGTTGGCCGGATACCGCATCCATCAGGCACAGACACATGCTTCCGCAACCAATATAGGCAGAGCTATCCTCGCGACACTCAGCCTCGGTTTTTTTAATTTGCTGTTCGTCTTGGGACCATTTATGGGGTTGGTCGGTGTATTGATCGCCTTTTACAGCGTGGCAGCCACATTGCTGGTAGTGCCGGTAGGATTTATTTTCTTCCCTCCGAACATGATGGAGACATCGGAAAATCGCCTACTTCTTTTGTTTGGAGGGATGGCTTCGATCGGACTGGGAGGCATGATGTCAATTGGCCTGCTGCGATTGACTGTCTGGCTGTACCGCCAGTTCTTGCGCTATCTCCAATTTAACGTGCAATTGATCAGGGGGAAATAAGATGATTCGCTGGTTAAAAAGGTTGTTTCGCTTCTTTTTATTGCTGTTTCTCGTCGGGGTTTGCGGTCTGATATGGCTATTTTCCCAGCGTGATGACTTCTTTTTTACGATAAACAATATTGACGAGCAACGGATGGTCGACCAGGCTTTTACCTCGGTGGAGGTGACGGCGCAGACGTCAGATATCATCATCAAAACAGATCACATTCCATCCGCGCGGCTCCATTTCACCGGCAGCGTGCCCGAGGAAAGAAAAGAGCGTCTCCAGCTTGTCAGTGAGGTTCAACCAAATGGTACGCTTACCGTGAAGATCGTGGAGAAGGAAGGGTATTCCTTTCTCAAACCGGGCTTCCATAAGATGCACCTGGAAATCACGCTTCCGGAAAAGGAAGAACCGTATGAAGTCGTTCGTGTACAAAACTCGTTTGGGAATGTGAGTGCAAACTCCGTTCAGACGAAAAAGGGGAGGTTTGCTACCCATTTCGGAGACATCACGCTAACTGAGGTCGCTGGGGATGACATCCAGGTCAAGACGAATACAGGAGACATCCAATTGCAAAGGGTGCAGGGCGCGATTGAGGTGGATAACTCCCTCGGGGATGTAGAAGTGTCGATGCCCGAACTGTTGCATGACATACGGGCAAAGACGGAGACGGGTGATGTTACGATAAGCATTACGAAGACACCGACCGAAGCCATCCTTGATTTGGGTACGTCTTTAGGTGACGTTCAGGTGGATTGGGACCGGACTGCAATCAAAACCGGCGGCCTGACGATCTCGGCAAAAACCTCACTTGGAGATATTCGGATTCAATGAGAAAGATTTGGCAAGAATAATGGAATAGGTTTCCAAAAAGAGAAACGATAAGATTTTGACACAAAAGAAAGGGTTTTTGTCGAAACTCAATGGTATCATTAAGATTGGGTAAGATTATTGTGCAAAGCGAGGTTTATTCATGACCGCCAAACCATTTAACGATACCTTTTTAAAAGCTTGTCGCAAAGAAGCGACGGACCATGTGCCTGTCTGGTATATGCGTCAAGCCGGGCGCTATCAGCCTGAGTACCGGGCGATTCGCGCAAAGCATAGCTTTTTTGAAATGAATTACATACCAGAAGTTTGTGCTGAAGTGACAAGATTGCCTGTCGAGCAGCTGGGAGTGGATGCAGCTATCCTGTTTGCTGACATCATGACCCCCCTGAAACCGATGGGAGTAGATGTGAACATCGAATCCGGGATCGGGCCGGTGATTGCCAACCCGATCCAGTCTTTGGCAGACGTACAGCGCCTTCATGATCTCGATCCTGAGACGCATGTTCCCTACATCCTGGAATCGGTGAAAATCCTTCGTCAGCAGCTTTCAGTGCCGCTGATCGGATTTGCCGGCGCGCCGTTTACTTTGGCGAGCTATATGATCGAAGGTGGTCCTTCTAAGCATTACCATAAAACCAAAGCCTTCATGTACACAGAGCCACAAACCTGGCAGGCCCTGATGGACAAGCTGGCTGAGATGACGATCACCTACCTGAAAGCGCAAATTAGAGCAGGCGCACAGGCTGTGCAGGTTTTTGATTCCTGGGTTGGAGCCCTGAATGCCGAAGATTACCGCATTTATATTACTCCTGTTATGCAACGGATCTTCTCAGCGCTCCGTGAGACGGATGTGCCGACGATCTATTTTGGCGTTGGAGCTGGTCATTTGCTCAAGGAATGGAATCGCCTGCCTGTCGATGTGCTCGGACTGGATTGGCGAACTACGATTACTGAAGCGAGAGAATTGGGCGTAACTAAAGCACTGCAAGGCAACCTGGACCCGACGCTCTTGTTGGCTCCGTGGGCAAAACTCGAATCCAAAGCGAATGAAATTTTGGAGGAAGGTACCAGAAAGCCAGGCTTTATTTTTAACCTGGGTCATGGGGTGTTCCCGGATGCGAAGGTCGAGACCCTGCAAAAATTGACCCACTTGATTCATAGCTACAAACGGGAGCAGTAATCAGGAGGTGTGTATACGATGTCCACTCGAAAAACGGGATTATTGCTCATGGCGTATGGGACTCCCCGCACACCCGAGCAGATCGAGCCTTACTATACGCATATTCGGAGAGGCAGAAAGCCGTCGCAGGAGCATTTGGACGACTTGATATCCCGCTACGAGGCGGTCGGTGGTCTGAACCGTTTTGCCGAAATTACGGATGAGCAGGTCAGCGCGTTGGCGCAGGAAATGAACCGCCGCTATCCGGACCGGGAATTCGTCGGTTACTTGGGTCTCAAACATATCGCGCCTTTCGTAGAGGATGCGGTAGAGAAAATGAAGCAGGATGGCATCACCGAGGCGATCAGTCTTGTTCTTGCTCCGCACTATTCTACGTACAGCGTCAAAGAATACAACGGACGGGCGAAAGAGCATGCGGAAGCGATCGAAGGCCCGAACATTAACAGCATTGAGAGCTGGTACCTGGAGCCTGGATTTATATCTTATTGGGCAGATGTCATTCGCGATACCTTCGATGCCATGCCAGAAGTACAACGAGATAAGGCAGTGGTGATTTTCTCCGCCCACAGCCTTCCGGAAAAAATCCTGCAATCCGGGGATCCGTATCCGCAGCAACTAGAGGAAACGGCCAAACAGATCGCCGAACAGGCTGGTATTGCTCATTACGCCATCGGCTGGCAGAGCGCCGGAAATACGCCTGAGCCTTGGCTTGGACCAGATGTTCAGGATTTGACTCGGGACCTGTATGAGAAGAACGGCTATCAGGCGTACGTCTATTGCCCTGTCGGCTTTATTGCCGAACATCTCGAAGTCTTGTACGACAACGATATCGAGTGCAAGACAGTGACAGATGAGCTGGGCGTACACTACTACCGCCCTCCGATGCCTAATGCCAGACCAGCATTTATCTCGAGTCTGGCAGATGCGGTCGAGAAAAAGCTGGTAGACTAGGGGTTCGATCATTATGAGCGACAACAGCTATCACATGACGATTGTTGGCGGCGGCATCACGGGACTGAGCGCCGCCTTTTATTTGCATCGGCAGATCCAGGAGCAGGGCTTGCCAATCCAATTTCACCTGATCGAAGCGACGGAGCGGCTTGGCGGCAAGATCAAAACCTGGCGCAATGAGGGATTCGTTATCGAGCTTGGTCCGGACTCTTTTCTGGAGCGTAAAGCAAGCGCCGCGCAATTGGCCAAAGATTTGGGCTTGGAAGACGAGCTGGTACGAAACCGTACAGGGCAGTCCTACATCTATCACCAGAATCACCTGGTTCCAATTCCCGAAGGAGCCGTTATGGGTGTGCCGACCAAAATCATGCCCTTCGTCAAAACCGAATTGGTATCTTGGCCGGGCAAGCTGCGTGCGGCAGCTGATTTGATTCTGCCCGCATCCAAAGGAAATGAAGACCAATCAGTCGGTGATTTTTTTCGCCGCAGATTGGGGGATGAGGTCATCGAAAACCTGATACAGCCGCTATTATCCGGTGTTTACTCAGGTGATATCGACAACCTAAGTTTGTTGGCAAGCTTTCCCCAATTTGCCAAGATGGAGCAGCAGCACCGCAGTCTGATCTTGGCGATGAAACAATCCCGGCCACAAAACAAACAACAGGAGGCTCCCAAGGGAATTTTCCTGACGCTCAAAAATGGCCTGGAGACATTGATCAATGGTATGGAAAAAAGCCTCCCGGCGGAATCCATCTGGAAAGGTACGGGTGTAGCATCGCTGGTCAAAGAAGAGAACGGCCGGTATCTTCTGACGATGAAAGATGGGCGGACACTGGAAACAGACGCAGTCCTTCTAACGCTGCCGCATGCAGTGACAGAGCCTTTGCTGGCCCCGTATACTTCAGTGCCAACGCTGCCTAAAGCTAAGCCGCATATGGTGGCGACCATCGCGATGGCGTTTCCTGAGGAAGCTCTGGATCAGCGGCTAGACGGAACAGGCTTTATCGTGCCGCGCAATTCCGGGATCGAGATCACGGCCTGTACCTGGGCACATCGCAAATGGCCGCACTCGACACCAAAAGGAAAGGCGTTGTTGCGCTGCTTTGTTGGTCGAGCCGGCGAGCAGGATTTTATGCAGCTTTCTGATGACGAGATAGTCGACATGGTCCTGCGGGAGTTGCGCAAGATCATGACCATCCATCAAGAGCCAGATTTTTATCGTGTCACACGTTTGCAGAATGCCATTCCGTACGTCGTGGGGCATCAGGCATGGGCCAAAGAGATGAAAGACCGTGTACATGCCGAGCTTCCAAACGTATTTTTGGCAGGTGCTTCCTATGAAGGCGTCGGGGTACCGGACTGCATCGATCAAGGAAAAAAGGCTGTAACCGATATGCTGGCAACCATTCGACCGGGGAGATAACCCCCGGTTTTTTTATACTTTCTGAAAGTTTACCTTCGCTAACGCGATAGTGGATGAAAGTATAAGAAAAACTAAGGCTTTCGCTATTGGACTTGGCGATAAGCCAAGTTTTTCTAATTTCAGGTGCTAAAGGACTCGTCCGCTCCATATAGTATAGGGAAATGTCCTGCACTTGAAAGGAGGAGCACGAATGGCATTACAGGATGGACTGCTTTCGTTCACCATCAAGGAGACCATTTTCCTCTCATCTGATAGATCTGGTATCGGTGAATTGCAAGAGCTGGAACTGGTTCCAGATGTAGAGGTGCTAGAAAATCAGTCCTATGTTTCCATCACAGGCTGCTTGCAGCTCTATGGGAAGTACGAGCCGATCAGGGATACTGCTGAGCCAACCAGTGGTGGAACGGAAACCCTGGTCGAAGCGATGTCGTTCTCCCCATTTCGTCAGGAGGCATCCGAGAGAGCCGCTTACGGATTGGAGGAACAGATCGGACACCGCATTCCGCTCAACATCACGATTCCCGTAGAACGAATCGCCGATATGGGGGATATATACGCGGTCGTTGACAGCTTTGATTACAGGCTCGAATCTCCGCATCAAATGCTGGTGGAGGCTGAACTCAAAATTGCGGGAATCCATTTTGCTGATCCGGCGGAGGAGAAGCACCAGGAGACGAGTTCCTATGATTACAATTACGAGACAGTGCCAGTCAGCCAGGGGGAAGATGTTTGGGAGTTTTCTCATGTAGCTGTGGAGCAGAGTGAAGAGTCCACCGAGCCTGCGACGCTAGATGAAATCGAAGAAAAACTGTATGCGCTAGAGCAGGAAATGGAACAGCAAGCCGATCCGATCGCCTACGATTCACAGGAATCTCCCTCCCTGTTTGACACCCCTGCCCTTCCAGCGAGTTCGCATCAGATACACGCATACGACAGCTTCGGCGATTTGACAGAAGAGCAGGCCAATGAGCCTGTTTCCAGCCAGTATGATTCCTTGGATCTTCCTGCTCAAGCGCGGGCAGAAGAATCTTCTACCTTTGAGCAAGTCGCGGCATTGAACGGTTATGAAGAACGTCTTGAGCTGGAGCAGCCGGAGGAAGAATTGGACGCTCCTGTCTTGGCCATCCATGAGGATCAGGAGGTAAGCTATACCTCTGTGTCCGACCAACAGAATGCTACTGACAAACCGGATGATAGCGCCGCTGAGGTAGAAGCTGTGGAAACTCTTGCAGCAGAACCACAAGCGGCAGAACCGTTAGCAGTAGCAGAGGATAGGCAAGAAAGTCAGGAAGTATTGGCTTCCGCACAGGAACAGGAGGAGCAAGATTCTGTTGCGGTGAGCGGCCAAACAGAAGAAGAGCTGGAAGATGAAGTAGTATCGTCCGATGTCGATGCAGCAGATGTCGATGCAGTAGATGTGGAGGAGAGTGCGGAACCGGAGGCGATTGAGGAGGCGGAGGTCCGGGTCGCGATTTCCGGGAAACCTTCCCGGGAAAAAGAAGGGGATCTGAACATCACTTCGATTTTCTCAAATGCCTCGAAGGCGAAACAGGAGGCGGAAGCCCAGGATGCCGAGTCGTCTTCCTCCAGTTCCTCCAAAAAAGCCGCCGTACCAGCAGCCAATTCATCTTCGCTGGAAGCGATGCAAAACTTGACATCCTTTGCACGCAGCAGGGAAGAGCGATCCAGCCAGATGAAGCTGTGCATCATTCAGCGCGAAGATACCCTAGAGCTGATCTCCCAGCGTTATTCACTGCCTGTATCTAAGCTAGTGGAGGCAAACCGTTTGACCTCTGATCAGTTGGTAGCGGGACAAATCCTTTACATTCCACAGTGAGGAGTGGAGGGCTGTGGACAAGATTGATCTGAATGAGATTTGCCAACAGTATCGAGCACGTGTGATTCGCGTGACGCCATTGGATGATTGCTATTTGCTGGAAACTAACCGTGGACCCAAAGAATTGCGAGTTTGGCCGCGCGTAGATGTGATGCGCTGGTCGTTTGCTTGGCGCGAACGACTGGCGCGTCAGGGTTTTCGTGGGTTGGAGCGCTTTATCCGGACACGTGAAGCCAAACCTTACGTCATCGTAGGAAAGCGCGGGGTCACCATGACGGATCACCATCGCCGTATCGAGCCTTGCAGCCAGGGGGTAGAGATGGCTCGCCAATGCGGAGAGGTAATCGGGATGATGCATGCGGCTCAGCAAGAAAGCCCCTTGTTGACCGGGGCTGAGTATCTGAAGCAGGAGCAGTTGAAAGCCGAGTCGGAATGGAATCGGGCAAAGGCTCTTTTCGCGGCGCATCGCAGGGGAGACGGTAGAAAGCTGCGCGGAGAGCGCTGGGTAGCCGAACTGATGTATCCACTCTTGCAGCGAATGGAGCGATCCTATACGATGCTGAGTCACCCCGAAATCTCGCAGGATAGCATCGGGGTATCACATCGGGATTTGACCCGTGACAACTGGGGGATCGTGGACGAACGGCTGTTTATTCGCGGTTTTTTTCGTCCCGTGTTGTCGGTGCAGCATCGGGATGTGGCTGGTTACTTGCGGGAGCTTTACCTGACGCACGGGGATCTAGAGCAGGTCGATTCCTTTTTGGATGGATATGAGGAAAATAAGTCACTTTCATACGGGGATTACACGCTGATGCTGGCATTCATGGCTCGTCCCCGGGAAGTATGGAAAAGTGTGGAGACCTATGTAAAACAGCTTGAGCATGAGCCGCAGGTGCCGACCACTGCGATTGAGCAGGCAATGGAAAGTCAGCAGACGGTGGATGTATTGCTGCAGCACATCGCCAATCGGGCCGAGCGGGCAAGGAGTGAAGGCAGCCATGAATCGCTATGAAGAAATTTTCCCCTTGTTTCAGGAATACGACATGTTTGCCCAGTCCATCGATCTGCTCAAGGAGCCGAATGTATTCAAGGCAGAGACACCGTACGGCACCTTCATCTGCAAGAGATCGTCTATCCCGGGCAAGCGTTTTTCGCAAGTTAGTGATGTCCTGCGGCAATTGCAGACACGCGGTTGGGAAGGGGCTGTACCGTTGGTATACACGAAGTACGATGATCCATTCGTACAGTATCATGACAAGGTGTATTATCTGACACGCTGGCAGCCCAGCAACGAACAATGGACCTCTCAACCGCTTGCTTGGGCGACACCGACCCTGGAGAGATTAGCGGAGATGCATCATTTGACCCAAAATGTTCACTTTGATGATCCCAGACAGGTGGAGCCGCTGATCGACTCCTTGCTGGCGAGATGGCGGTTCTGGCTCAAGCAATTAAACGCAGCCTCAGAGACGGCCCAGGCCCGAACCTATCAATCTCCGTTTGATGTCGTATTCTTGGCCAATCAGGGATTTGTCGAAGATCTGGGCAAACAAGCGATCGAGCTTCTATCCGATTGGCGGGAGCGGCACGAGACCCATACCCACTTTCGCCTGTCATTGATTCACGGGTATCCCCATCCGGCTCATATCGTTCCAGACCGGATTGGCCGGGGAAGGCTGATCAATTTTGACCGGGCTACTTTTGATACACCGATTCGTGATCTGACGCTATTTTATCGCACGTACTTTCAGATGGCGGGGGATCAGGCGGGCGCTTCCCAACTCTTTCATCACTATGCCTCCATTTTTCCGCTCCGACCGGACGAAATCGAGCTTCTAGCGGCATTTTTAAGCTATCCTGAGCGGGTGATGCGAGACATCGACGTCTACTACAACAAGCGGCGTGACTGGAGTGAGCTGTATGCCGTCAAGCGTCTCGAAAAAGATATGGACCGTTTGATGCGTCTGCATCGCTGGGTCCAGCTAGCATTCTGACGGACAACGTCCTAGCAGCTTGGGACGTTGTTTTTTCCATTACAGCCAATCCAGAACAATGGCTACGTAGAGCGCGGCAAGGAGTCCGAGCAAAACGACATCGAAGGAGGTCGGGAAGATAATCGTTCGGATAAATTGAAAGACGATCAAGGGGAGCAAAATCTGCTTGAAGCCAAACTTGATTCGCAGAAAAGTAGGATTGTACTTCCAGCGAAAATTCATCGCGAGATCACCTCAACTCAGCATATGCCAAAGCAGTTTGGACAGTGCCAGTCAGCCATACGCAGGTTTGGCGTCAAGTAAAAGAGGGAAGGGCAATTACAAATGGTAGATATATGCTGGCGAGTAAGGTGATGAGGATGCGAATCGAACTTTGGATCATTTGGCTGGGCATCGGTGTGGGAGGGTGCATACTTTTTGCTCTATGGGCTGCTTATCGTATATATGACACAAAGGTCTTGGGAGATGCGGCTACGGAAGGATTTCGCCGCCAGTTCATCAAGCTGGGCTTTTCGCAACTGGAAGCAGGCGCGATGCTGTTATTGATGGTGGCAAGCTTGCTTGGTCTTTTGCTGCTCCCACAATTGTCGATCGCTGGACGGGCGGGATTGTCCGTGGCACTTCTGCTCTTTGCTTTTCGCTTTGTGCGGACAAGCCTGGGGAACCGGTTGCTGCTTAAGGACATCTTCCTCTCTGCCGCAAAGCTGCAACAAAATTATGCTGAAAAAGTGCTTTCTTTGCAGGCTACCAACAACCAGCTTACACATCTGCTGGGGCTGAATAAAAACTATAAATTCTTGTTGAATGCCAGAGATGATGTGCGTCCGCGCCCATTGACAGAAGACTCTCTGCAGGAATTAACCGAGGAACTCGTCCACAACTGGTTTACGCGGGTTGGTACGATTTCATACCTGAGCTTCTCGCTGGAGACTGCCAATGGAGACGTGTATCACGAAGCAAAGCGAGGAGCACCGGATCATCCAGATGTCATCCTGCGCGTCTGTGAGCAGATTAAAGTAGAAGACCTGTCAGGCCCCTTGAAGCGGATCCGGTTCGTCACACTGACGGCAGAGGTCAGGACAGGGGAGAACGGAGAGCGGGAGCTGGAACCAGCCTTCTTCCGTTTCTTGCTGCTGCATGTTCACGACTATCTTCTGCGCTGCATGGACAATCGACGCTCCCTGGCCTTCCGGGATATGGAGAAGGAAATGGAGCTGGCGCAGCGAATACAATCATTACTGATTCCTGGGGAGAAATTTTCCTTGGAGCGGCTCAAGGCTCGGGCAGTCTATTCGCCTGTGACATACGTAGGCGGAGATTATATCGATTACATACAAATGGACGAACGCTATACCTGCTTTATCGTTGCTGATGTCTCGGGACATGGATTACCCGCAAGCATGCTCGCGACGGGCATCCGCAGCGCTGTACGATCTGTCGTACAGCAGCAGGCCTGCGCACCTGACGAGATCCTCGGACGGTTGAACCGTCTACTCTACGAAGATCTTTCCAGGACGCGATCATTCATTACTGCGCTGGTGATGGTATACGATGGCGAGGAGCACAAGCTGTTAGTAAGTCGCGCCGGCCATCCGCACCCCTTGTACCTGTCGGATTCCAAGCATGTCATTCTTCCTTGCAAAGGCGGGGTCGGACTGGGCTTGCTGCCAGACTATACCTACGCACTGGAAGAGATCGCCTTGCAGGAAGCTGGTTTGATCCTCGTCTACACGGATGGCTTGCTGAATGCGGGACGTAATGATCCCCAAACCTATCCGCAGCAGTGGCTGCAGGATCTGGGGAGATTATTGAAAGAACCTGATGTGACAAGCGAAAATGCGATTGATCGCGTCGAGGAATTCATCTGGGATAAAACAAAAAGCGGCCAGCAGACAGACGACATCGCTGTGCTGATTCTGCAATTCCAAACAGGAGAAGAACAACGCATCGACCATAAAGGGGGCTCCACTAGGGAAACAGTGTCCGCACCTACGGCCAACGCGACACGGAAAAGGAGGATGAGCCGTGATTCTGTGCGAACAGTGTCCGAACAATCCTGATTGTCAAAACTGCCTAGAAGCCTTGCGTGTCGGCAATTCGGCTCGAAAAGTGATTCCGCCCCGTTCTGTGCGCATCACCCTGCTTGGCAGCGGACAAACCTGCCAAGTCCAGCTAGTAACCGTCAGCCGGACGGCGATTGGTTTGTACAGCCCCAATCTCCCGCTTCATGATCGCCTCGAAGTAGAGCTGGCGGATGATTTTCGCATCATTGGTACTGGATTAAAAGGGATTGAGGGCGATCCGTACTTTGTGATGGACATCGACAAGGTGCTGCGCCGTCAAGAAGTTCTGGACCGCTTGCTGCTAGAAGAATTTCATACCTGGCTCATGAGCAAGGAATTGGACCTCTCCAACATCCTGCTGGATTGGAAGGAACGCGACGACCAAATGAGCCGTCTCATCAAGCAGGAGCTGCAAAAGCTGTCTATTTTGCGACAGGTGGAGACAATCTTTTTATACCACTACGAATGGGGTAAATTACGCTCGCTCGGATCAAACCGGGCTGATCCTGATATCGAAAGGGAAATGAAAAGGCTAGTGCATCCTGCCTCGCTGACAGGGACTTCGCTTCGTGAGCAATTGGTCTCGGCAAATGGAGAGAGGGTGTTTGAGCTGTACGCTTCCCCGCTACCTGATCAAACCTGCGGCATCGCTCTGATCGAGGTAACAGCTATCATCATGGAGGAGCGCAAGCGCAAACGGCGTGAGTGGGAGATGTACCGCGATCTGCTTGGGGTGGTTACGCGAAACAAATTGCTGCTTTTAAACGATGAAGAGCTGTTTGTGTTGCTTCGGGAGGGCCGTAAGCTTGTGGCGATGGATCTGCGGGAGCCAGAGGATTTGGCATTGTTGCGCAAGGAGTTCAGGTATTCGCTGGAGCCGATGAAATTGCCGGATAAGCGGCTTTTGCAGTATCTGGTGGCCGTCAATGAAGCCGCTTCCAATATGATCAAACACGGGAATGGCGGTTCGATCATTCTCTACGCCGCTGCGGACTGGAGCAAATGCAGGGCGGTGATCCACGACGATGGTCAGGGAATTGTACTTGAGGATCTGCCGCGTGCTACACTGTTACAAGGGTATTCGACACAGCATTCCCTTGGAGTCGGATTTCACGTCATGCTGCAATACTGTGATCGGCTTTATCTGGGCAGCTCGCACGCCGGGACGAAATTGATCCTGGAATGCGACGCCACTTCCTGTGCAGAATAGGCCTTCCTGTGGTTTCCATGTTTATAGGCGTGAAAATCAGGGTAATCAATCAGTGTGGAATGACAAAGTACAGTATCGATACCGAGAGGGGGGTGGGCATGGACTACCGAGCAACGGAGACAAATGGACAGGCCACGTTATTTTTTACTGGAGAATTGGATATGGCAGTGGGAGACCAGGTCGGCCAATTGCTCCAGCAATACGGAGAACGGAATCAAGCTGTCAGAGTCGATTTTCAAAATGTCTCTTTTGTGGATTCATCCGGCATCGGCAGCCTGTTTTTTACCACAAAAGAATTGCTGGCTTTGGGCAAAGAGGTAGAGATCGTCAATGTGCGCGAGGAAATCCTGGATATTTTGCATGTGTTGGGCTTTACACAGGCTCTGGGAATCTCCATCGGAAAAGCCGAATAACCGGGTTTGACGCAAAACGACTCCATTGTATATAATACATTGTATTAACAAATTCCATATATCATCTACGATGAGCGGGAAGAGTAGGTCAGGACGCCTTGGCAGAGAGGAGAATCATAGCTGAGAGATTCTCTAAGGTGAGGACTGGCTGAATGTCGCCCAGGAGTTATTCCGATGAGACACTTGTTTAGTCGGAAGCGGTTCGCAGCCGTTATCTTGTTAGAGGGAACACCCTGGCCTGCAAGGGCTTGGTGTGTTAACAAAGGTGGTACCGCGAAATGATCCTTTCGTCCTTTGGATGAAGGGTTTTTTTATTTTTTTTTCAACGTATGAGGAGGAAAAAGCGATGTCAACACAACCGACGCCAGAGATTGATCAATTGTTGCCGAAGAACTATGATCCCAAGGCTGCAGAGAGCAAATGGTATCCATACTGGGTCCAGAATGATTTTTTCAAAGCGGAGCGTGATTCCGAAAAACAACCTTTTACGATTGTGATCCCGCCTCCCAATGTTACCGGAAAACTGCATTTGGGCCATGCTCTTGATACGACCCTGCAGGATATCATCACCCGCACGAAGAGAATGCAAGGCTACAGTACTCTGTTTCTGCCTGGGATGGATCACGCCGGGATTGCTACGCAGGCGCGTGTCGAAGCGACGCTGCGTGAGGAAGGTATCTCCCGCTATGATCTGGGCCGGGAAAAATTCGTGGAAAAGGTCTGGGAGTGGAAGCATGTCTACGCGGGACATATCCGTGAACAATGGGAAAAGCTGGGTCTCGCCCTGGATTACTCCCGCGAACGCTTTACGATGGATGAAGGATTCTCCCGCGCAGTCCGCGAGGTGTTTATCCGTCTGTACGAAAAGGGCCTGATCTACCGCGCCAATCGGATCATCAACTGGGACCCGGCAGCACGTACGGCTTTGTCTGACATCGAGGTTATATACAAAGAAGTAAAAGGCGCTATGCACCATATGCGCTACCCGCTCGCAGACGGGACTGGTTACATCGAAGTCGCCACCACCCGTCCGGAAACCATGCTCGGGGATACGGCAGTAGCTGTTCATCCGGAAGACGAGCGTTACAAGCATCTGGTCGGCAAAACGGTCATTCTCCCGATCGTTGGCAGAGAAATCCCGATCGTCGCAGATGACTATGTCGATCCTGAATTTGGGTCCGGGGCTGTCAAAATCACACCTGCTCATGATCCGAACGACTTCGAGCTGGGGCTTCGCCATCAGTTGCCACAAATCGTCGTCATGGATGAGACTGGCAAAATGAATGAGCTGGCCGGCAGCTATCAGGGGCTGGATCGATTTGCCTGCCGCAAGCAGATCATCAAGGATCTGTCAGAGCAAGGCGTTATGTTCAAAGTCGAAGAGCATATCCATCAGGTAGGCCACAGTGAGCGCAGCGATGCTGTCGTGGAGCCGTATCTCTCCACCCAGTGGTTCGTAAAGATGCAGCCTTTGGCAGATGACGCCCTGGCAAATGCAGCCAGTGAAGAAAGTGCCAAATTCGTGCCGGAACGCTTTAAAAATAACTATTTGCGCTGGATCGAAAACATTCGCGACTGGTGCATTTCCCGTCAGCTCTGGTGGGGTCATCGGATTCCTGCCTGGTACTGCGCGGATTGCGGTGAAACCATTGTTTCCCGTGACGACGTAACAGAGTGCCCGAGCTGCCACAGCCACAAGCTGGAGCAGGATAAAGACGTTTTGGATACCTGGTTCTCCTCGGGATTGTGGCCGTTTGCCACACTGGGATGGCCGGAAGAGACGGAGGATCTGAAATACTTCTATCCGACCAATGTCCTTGTTACCGGGTATGACATCATCTTCTTCTGGGTAGCCCGGATGATTTTCAACGGACTGGAATTTACCGGTCAAAATCCATTCGAACACGTCCTGATCCACGGCATTATCCGCGATTCCGAGGGCCGCAAAATGTCCAAGTCGCTCGGCAATGGTGTCGATCCGATGGATGTGATTGAGAAATACGGTGCGGATGCACTGCGCTTTACGCTAGCTACGGGGAACTCGCCGGGGAATGACCAACGCTTCTACTGGGAAAAGGTAGAGTCCAACCGTAACTTTGCCAATAAAATCTGGAACGCTTCCCGCTTCGCGCTGATGAACCTCGCCGGCTTCCGATACGAGGACATCGACCTCAGTGGCGAGCTGTCCACGCCGGACAAATGGATTCTCTCTCGTCTGCAAGCTACGATTGCCGATGTTACCCGACTGTCCGACAGCTTTGAATTCGGCGAGGTAGGCCGGATTCTCTACAATTTCATCTGGGATGATCTATGCGACTGGTACATCGAGATGGCGAAGCTGCCGCTGTACGGAACAGACGAGGCTGCGAAGAAAACCACACAGTCGGTACTCGTGACCGTCCTCGATCAGACCTTGCGTCTTCTGCATCCGTTCATGCCTTTCATGACGGAGGAAATCTGGCAGGCTCTGCCGCATGAAGGTAACAGTATTACCGTCGCTGCTTGGCCGACTGTACAGGAAAAATGGATTTTTGCCGATGCCGAGGCAGAGATGGATCTGCTCGTCGATGTGATTCGCAACGTGCGCAACATCCGCGCTGAAGTAAATGTGCCAATGTCCAAGAAAATCGAACTCCTGATCAAGCCAAGCGATGCTACATCTATGGAAAGACTGAGCCGCGCAGAAGAATACATCACCCGTTTCTGCAACCCTGAGCGTTTGGAGATCAGCATGGAACTACGCACTCCTGACAAGGCAATGTCGGCAGTCATGACCGGTGCAGAACTGTTCTTGCCGCTCGCAGGCCTGATCGATCTGGAGCAGGAGCTGGCCCGTCTGGAAAAAGAACTGGCGACCCTGAACAATGAGGTAGAACGGATCGAGAAGAAGTTGAACAATGCCGGCTTCATAGCAAAAGCACCGGAAAAAGTCGTCGCAGAAGAAAAAGCGAAGATGGCCGACTACATGGAAAAACGGGATAAGGTAATCGCTCGTCTTGCCGAATTGAAGGGCGCATGATTCGCCGTATCATCGCATAATTTGAGAATGGAGCATAGCGGTATGAGTTCAGAACAATTTACGGAATACGAGCAAGGGCTCGACTGGCTGCACGGTCTGTTGAGATTCGGAGCGAGACCGGGTCTGGAGCGAATGAACTGGGTCCTGGAAGAGTTGGATCACCCGGAGCGAAGACTGCCATTTATCCATGTCGCAGGTACCAATGGCAAAGGCTCTACGTGCGCGTATCTGACGCAGATGCTGTTGGAGGCAGGATATAGCGTAGGGACGTTTACTTCGCCTTATTTGATTGATTTTCGGGAACGAATTCGCTTCAACGGCAATATGATTCCTCAAGAAGATCTGCTGGCGCTGATCAATGAGGTCAAAACGCTGGTGGAACGATGCGAGAAAGAAACGGCATACGGCTCCCCTACGGAGTTCGAAGTAGTTACCCTCATCGCGATTCTGTACTTTGCCAAAGTGGCGAGACCGGCTGTCGTGGTATGGGAGACAGGGCTGGGAGGACGTTTGGATTCTACCAACGTCGTCCTGCCGCTTGTCTCGGTCATTACCAATATCGGCATGGATCATACGCAGGTATTGGGTCAGACCTTGCAGGAAATTGCCGGAGAAAAGGCGGGTATTATCAAGCCTGGCGTTCCGGTCGTGACAGGGGAGCGCAATCCTGAAGCGCTCGCTGTCATCGCAAAAAAAGCGAAAGAGACTCGCAGCACACTTTACCAGATTGGTATGGAATTTGAGGCTGCACCATTGGAGGAGCAACTAGGCGAGCAACAATTTCGCTATAAAAGCATTCACCGCCGCCATGAAAGCAGCTACCGGTTGAAGATGAACGGACCTCACCAGGTCGATAATGCAGCCGTCGCTTTGATGACGATCGATGTGCTGCGCAACTACTTCTCCTATCTGCTGGAGGAGGAAGAAATCTCGCGCGGTTTGCAACAAACGCGCTGGCCTGGCCGTCTAGAAGTAGTCACCTCCAGGCCCTTGGTGGTTCTGGATGGGGCACACAACCGAGAGGGAATAGAAGCGCTCACAAGCAGTCTAATGCAGCTGTTGCCAGAAGGAGTGCGCCTGCATTTGCTGTTTGCCGGATTGGGTGACAAACCTTTGACAGAGATGGCGTACGCACTTACAGGAATGTATGATCGTGTGGACTCCCTTCACGTGACAACCTTTGATTTTCCGCGTGCTGCGGATGCTCAAACCTTGTATCAAGCGTTTCGTGACGGAGGATGGGAGGAAACAGTCCTGGATACCGTCTCAGACTGGCGTGCTTTCCTGAAAGCCTGGATGCAAGAGAGACAAATGGCGAAGGCGGATGACTGGCTGGTCGTCTGCGGTTCGCTCTACTTCATCGCCCAAGTGCGCGCATTCTTTCCCACTACAGTAGAAGAGGCAGGTGAATAGGGTGGATCAGGCACAACACGTCCACTTTGTGGGTATAGGCGGGTATGGAATGAGTGCAATTGCTCGTGTCTTGATTGACCAAGGGGTTAAGGTGACCGGCTCGGATGTCGCATTGAATGATTTAGCGAAGAAGCTGGAAGCAAGAGGGGCAATTGTACACATTGGCCATAGCGAATCCCACATCGAAGGAGCAGACGCGATCGTTTACTCCACCAGTATTCCCAAAGATAATCCAGAGGTGGTGGCGGCAGCAAAGCGGGGGATCCCGGTATTGCACCGCTCCCAGATGCTCGCGAAAATATTGAACGAGCGCACAGGGATCGCCGTAGCAGGGGCGCACGGAAAGACCACGACCACTTCGATGATCGCCCATGTGTTAGAGGAATGCGGCGTAGATCCTACGTTTATTATTGGCGGCGAACTGGTGAATGCCGGGACCAATGCGAAAGCAGGGGCTAGTCCATATGTTGTAGCGGAGGCGGACGAAAGCGACGGTTCCTTTTTGGAATACCGGCCCTCCTATGAAATTGTAACGAGTATTGAGGCTGATCATCTGGAGCATTTTGATGGGGACTTCAATAATTTGAAAAAGGCGTATGTCGAATTTCTCGGTCATCTCAATCCTGGGGGCAAAGCGGTGCTATGCATCGATGACGAGCATGTACGGGAAGTCCTTCCTTCTGTGAAGGAGACCGTCATCACCTATGCTATTCATGAGCCGTACACCCGCGAGGCGATGTACAAAGCGACCGAGATCGAGTGTGGAGATCGGCGGGCAAAATGTCTCGTCTATCATCACGATCGCCTGTTGGGAGAGCTTTCCCTGCATTTGCCAGGTAAGCACAATCTCTCAAATGCCTTGGCAGCCATGATTGTCTGCCTCGATATTGGTCTTTCGTTTGAACGGATTGCAGCAGCACTGACGACCTTCCGCGGGGCCAAGCGCCGCTTCCAAATTATCGGGGAGGCACGGGACATCCTCGTGGTGGACGACTACGCCCATCATCCTACCGAAATTATTGCAACGCTGCGCGGAGCGAAAGCTTCCGGCAAACGAGTGATTGCCGTCTTCCAGCCGCAGCGATACACACGCACCTATTTTCTGATGGATGAGTTTAGCCGGGCGTTCAGTGAAGCGGACGAAGTGATAATCACCGATATTTATTCGCCAGCAGGCGAGCAGCGGATCGAGGGGGTCTCCTCCGAAGTTCTCGTTCAGAAGATCCGCACGAACAGTCACCCCCGTGCTCAGTACATCCCGACCAAGGAGCAGGTGCAGGAACATCTCTATCAGGAGATACAGCCCGGTGATTTGGTCATTACGATGGGTGCAGGAGATATTTGGAAGTCGGCTTTTTGGCTGGCGGAAAAATTGGTGAAATAAATTGGAAAGTGAAGCCTTTTCTCTTCAGCGAGTAAGACAGCCTCGTGTCAGGTGTCCGTGCAAGCTAATGAGAAGGGCTTCTCTTTTTTTTAAAAAATTAGTACCAGATACTAATACCTGGTGTTATAATATGATCAAATGATGATGCAGATAGGGGTGTTTGCTTTGAAAACCCAAGGATCTACTATGTATTCAAAAGCACGTGTAACCGCAATTGGCACCTATGTGCCAGAACGAATCCTAAGCAACGAGGATTTGGAGAAAATCGTAGATACATCCAACGAGTGGATTCTTCAACGAACGGGTATTCATGAACGGCGAATCGCTTCGCCCGACCAGTTCTCCAGCCACCTCGCAATCGCAGCCGTAGCCAACCTGGCTCAAAACTACCAGAAGACGCTGTATGATGTGGATATGGTTCTAGTCGCTACCTCCACGCCAGATTATCCGTTTCCCAGTGTGGCAAGCCAGATTCAGGCGCATTTTGGCATGTCGCAAGCAGGAGCGATTGACCTCGGTGCGACATGTGCAGGCTTCACCTACGGACTTCAAGTAGCTAATGGCTTGGTGAGCGCAGGATTACATCAAAAGGTGCTCGTCGTAGCAGCGGAAACCCTGTCCAAAGTGACTGATTATACAGATCGGACGACTTGTATACTTTTCGGCGATGGAGCGGGAGCTGTTCTGGTAGAAAGGGACGAGGAGAATCCCAGCTTCTATTCATCTTTTACAGGTGCAAAAGGGGAGGGCGGGATTCACGTATACCGTTCAGGGCTTTCCAAGGAGATGCAGGGGAAGCCGCTCTCAGGCAATGGCTGCATCGTGCAAAACGGCAGAGAGGTATACCGATGGGCAGTCACGACTGTTCCCAAAGGCATGGTGGAAGTCGTAGAGCGGGCACAGATGACTCTCGAGCAGGTGGACTGGTTCATTCCACACAGTGCCAATCTGCGGATGATCGAGTCGATTTGTGAAAAAAGCGGATTCCCGATCGAAAAAACACTCACCAGCATGGCGTATTACGGGAATACATCGGCTGCCACGATTCCTTTGGCGTGGGAGGAAGGAATTTTGCAGGGGAAAGTCAAAGCGGGTGATACCATTCTTCTCTACGGATTTGGCGGCGGACTTGTCCATGCCGGAACGCTGCTTACCTGGAACCCATAACATTCTTTCGGAAGAAAAGCTGTCAGGCAGACATCGGTTTGCCGGGCAGCTTTTTTTGTTCCAGTGGGTTGCGGCATACTGGCAGGCACAGACATGAGTGATAAGGGGGAGCGAAGTGATGGGATTTGTCCCGTTAGAATTCATCATCCGATGCGCACTTTTCGCCTTATGCTTCTTTCTATCTTGGACCGATTTGCGGCAGATGCGCATCCCCAATTGGTCGCTGATTTTGTTTGTGAGCTTTGTTTTTATCTGCCGGCTATTCCTCGGTCCGTCATGGTCCTGGCTTGCGTACTTGCCCTTTGCTCTCGGAGTTCTATTTTTGTTTACGGCAATGGCGTGGCGCTGGCCTGAAGCCTTGGGGATGGGGGATGTCAAGCTGTTCGCTTGTTTCGCCTATGCATTGGGAGTCGCTGCCTTCATTTGGATTGTAACAGCAGCAAGTCTATTCGCACTCTTGTGTGCAGGTGTTCTCCTGTTGTGTAAAAGGAAAGAAGTGCCGCGGCTGCTGCCTTTTGCACCGTTTCTTTTCGCTGCCTTCGTCTGCTGGCTAGGAGCAAGTGCAGCATCCGGGTGAGACAACTGTCATAACCCGTCCCAGCATGACGTATGCTGGTACAAAGAGCCTGTAGCTGGGAGGGCATGACGTTGAGCGGAAGTCAAACAAACAAATTCAGAGTCAAAGTGAACGGTCAAAATTGGGATAGCCCGTCAAAAGGAACAGCAAAACCAGCCGAAGGGAAGCCATCATCGTCCGGGCCAAGACAAATCCAGGGACCGTCCCTATCCCCTGCTGAATTGACTAAGATGTCAAAGGGTGAGGATGCCTGGGACAGGATGATTCAGATTCGCGGCTCCGCTTTCGAGGAAAAAGTAACGCAGACAGAAAGGCACGCAGATCGGCGCGAAGACATGGATGACGAGCCGCAGCCGGATTACGGGGTCCTCGAATACGCTTTGGGCAAAAGGAGAGCGCCTCGACTGGAATCGATCTGGCCGAAAAAAGCTTTTTTACGCATCTTTCTGACGACGGGAGGTGCGATAGCAGTCGGCCTCATCTTTGGCATCATGGTGTTGACGATTTTTTCACAGGATCAATTCAAGACCTCCTACCGGTCTGTTTTGTCCGATACCGTGCAGACCCTGACAGCCCAGTCGTCGGGACAGGGAGAGCAGAAGGAACCGGCCGCAGGACCACTCGTGACGCAAGAAGCGAACGGGAGTGCGAAGTCTGCTGCCTCTGTGGATGCCTCCCAGTCTGTTTCACTGCAACTTCCTGAGCTGAAAATGTTCGTCGCCCAAGCAGGTGTTTTTCAAGCAGATACCCCTGCCGAAGCAGCCGTTGCCCCATTGACCGAAAAAGGTCTCCCCCATCTGCTGTACAACGACTCGTCCAAGCAATACATGTTTGCCGCTGCCGCCACCAACCGGGAGGCAGCCCTCGGTTTTGCCAGCAATATCAAGAACAAAGGCATTGATGTCTATGTAAAAGAGTTTAGCTTCCCCGCATTTCAGGGAGCTGTTCAGCTAGGGCAATCGACGGATACCGCGAATCATCTTGACTTGCCGGGATTTTTCTCCCGGGGCCGTGAACTGGTCGAGGCCTTGTCAGCCAACTCCGGCCTTGTGATCACAGCGCAGCCAGCGTCCAGTGAAGTCGCCAAGATCAAGGAGATACATCGAAAGTTCCTGGAGTCAGGCAAGGTGAGCGCTTTGCCGGCAGAATGGCAACCCCTTTTTCAGCAAATGGTGAACGGGTTGAATCAGGCAGTGGAAGCACGCGATAAGATGGCGGCTGCCTCCACGGATCAAAAAAATCAAAGTGCCGAGCAGTATGCCTGGCAGGTACAGGCAGGAATCCTCAACTATTTGGAGAGCTATACGAACTGGGTACAGCAGGTAGAAAACAACCATTTTCTATGATTTGCGTAAAGGGCTTCCCTTCAAGTTTTCTTGCGGGAAGTCTTTTCTTTTTATACAGTTACTACCAAGAGCATACAGGGATTGTTTCACCCCTTTCCTTTTGCTACACTTATGGTTGGTTAATGTGAATCCCATTGCGATCTTGGGAGTGGAAACATGGGGAAAGAGACGCTTACACTTATCTTTCTTTTGGTCTGCGGACTGCTTTTCGGCAGCATTTTGGGGGAAATCCTGAGTCCTTGGATTCCGTTCTTGACCAAAAGCAAAACGATTAGCTGGACACCCGCTGCCGATTTGGAAATTTTAAAGTACGACCTGAACTTTCAGTTTAAACTAAACCTGGCTAGTATCGGAGGGCTTGCCCTCGCGTTTTGGATACATCGACGACTGAAGTAGGGAGTATGACAGATGAAACGAGAAAAATCACTGATTCTTGCGTCGGCCTCACCGCGGCGCAGGGAGTTGTTGCAGACACTTGGCTTGCCCTTCACCATTCAATCAAGCGATGTGGACGAGACGACAAATCCGGGCATGGCGCCGCAGGAAATCGTCGAGGAACTTGCCATGCGCAAAGCTCGTAAAATTGCATCCAGCTTGACGGATGGCGTAGTTCTCGGGTCTGATACAATCGTCGTGTTGAATGGCGAAATTTTGGGCAAGCCTGTGGACGACGCAGATGCTTATCGCATGCTACATGCTTTGCAAGGCTGCGAACATACTGTTTACAGCGGAGTCGCGCTGATTGACGCCAGTAGCGGGCAATCAGAGGTAAGATATTCCCATACACAGGTGAAAATTCGTCCGCTTGCACCCGATGAGATCCGCGCGTACATCGCTACCCGTGAGCCCATGGACAAGGCTGGTTCGTACGCCATCCAGGGGATCGGCGCGACGCTGGTCGAAGGGATTGAAGGCGATTATTTTACCGTTGTCGGCCTCCCGTTGCGTCTGACGGCTTCCATGCTATCACGCTTTGGTATCCAGGTTTTATAAGTTCAAAAGCATGCTTTGGTTTCTAGCGGCTAGGGCAATTATCTGCATGATCGCAACCTCACGCAGCCGTTTTCGAGCACTTGATGAAAATGGCTGGAGGTGAGGAAAATGTCAACAAATACCTGTAACAAAACCGTCCTGAAAAACGTCCCTTACTATGATCGTCCCCGGGAGAGACTGCTCCGCGTGGGAGCCATTCATTTATCGGACACAGAGCTTTTAGCCATCTTGTTGCGAACAGGGAGGGAGAATGAGACGGCTTATCAGCTCGCTTCTCGTCTGCTCGCAACTTTTGGCGATCTGCACGGACTAGCTCAGGCGGCTCATTCGGAGTTGACAGAGTTAAAAGGGATCGGTCAGGTCAAGGCAATCGAGCTGCAGGCTGCGTTGGAACTGGGGCGCCGTTTGCAAAGTGCCCCGCGTAAAAGACGCGCTACGATCCGATTGCCTCGGGATGTGGCCGATTTGATGGCTCCTGAGCTTGCCCATCTGACACAAGAACATTTTGTTTGTCTATTTCTCAATACAAAAAACCATGTCATTGGCAAACAGACGATTTTTGTAGGAAGTCTGGACTCCTCGATTGTGCATCCTCGTGAAGTGTTTAAGGAAGCGATTCGGCGAAGCAGCGCATCTGTGATCTGCTTACATAATCATCCGAGTGGCGATCCGACTCCAAGCAGGGAAGATATCGCGGTTACGCATACATTGCGGGAAGCAGGCGAATTGGTTGGGATTTCTCTTTTGGATCATGTCATTATCGGGGATGGCAAATACATCAGCATGAAAGAGCAAGGGTATATGTAAGTCATATTAGTTACTAAACAAAAACCGGCTCGCAACTGTCAAATACTGGAAGGAGTTTTCGTATGTTTGGTGGATTTACTCGTGACTTGGGGATTGACCTGGGTACTGCTAATACACTTGTCTTTGTAAAAGGAAAAGGGATCGTAGTCCGGGAACCATCTGTGGTGGCCATTCGCACCAATAACAATTCGATTGAAGCAGTAGGGAATGCAGCCAAAAACATGATTGGTCGCACACCGGGAAATATCGTTGCCGTTCGCCCTATGAAAGACGGCGTGATTGCCGACTTCGACACGACTGCGACGATGATGCGCTACTTTATTAATCAGGCACAAAAAAACCAAGGGATGTTCAACCGCCGCCCCAATGTCATGGTATGTGTACCATCTGGGATCACTGCTGTTGAGAAACGGGCGGTAGAGGATGCGACAAAGCAGGCAGGGGCCAAAGAGGCATACACGATCGAAGAGCCGTTCGCAGCCGCGATTGGTGCAGATCTTCCTGTCTGGGAGCCGACTGGTAGCATGGTCGTAGACATTGGCGGAGGGACCACGGAAGTCGCAATTATCTCTTTGGGTGGTATCGTTACCTCGCGCTCGATTCGCGTAGCTGGCGACGAGATGGATGAGGCAATCATCCAATATATCAAACGCCGCTACAACTTGATGATCGGTGAGCGTACTTCAGAGACGCTCAAGCAAGAGATTGGCTCCGCGATCGCGCCAGAAGAAGTAGAGACGGTAGAAATTCGCGGTCGTGATCTGGTGTCAGGACTGCCCAAAACGCTGACTGTCAGCAGCACAGAAATCGCAGAAGCTTTGTCTGAAACGGTCGCCGCCATCGTAGAATCGGTCAAGGTTACATTGGAAAAAAGCCCGCCAGAGCTGGCAGCAGATATTATGGATCGGGGGATTGTACTAACAGGTGGAGGGGCCTTGTTGCGCAATATGGACCGTTTGTTAAGCACGGAGACGGGAATGCCTGTCCATATTGCAGAAAACGCCCTGGATTGTGTAGCGATAGGGACAGGACGCGCGCTGGAGAACATGCATCTGTTCACGTCCAAACACGGTATCACCTCTTCCCGACAAAAACGGGGTAAATAAACGGAGGTTTGGGCATGTCGTTTTTCGGGAACAAGCGGCTTATTATTGTACTTGTAGGCTTGGTCCTGCTCATCTCGGTCGTGGGTTTCACCTCCCGAGAACGAGAGAGCCTGACCTGGCCCGAAATGTTTTTCAAAGATACATTCAGTGTGGTGCAGGGCGTCTTCTATCGTCCTGCCCAGGCTATTTCCGGCTTTTTTCAGGAAGTAGAGGACGCCTATAGCGTCTATGAAGAAAACAAGGCATTGAAGGCGAGTCTGGATCAATACGCTCGCCTGACAGCCGAGCTACATGATCTCAAAGCGGAAAACGATCGATTGCGGGAGGATTTGAAGGCTGCAGAAAGCTTGAAGCTCTACCAATTGCGTTTTGCCGAAGTGGTGGCCCGCAACCCGGACACATGGAACAACGTGATCACCATTGACAAAGGTCTCAAACAAGGCATCAAGAAAGACATGGCAGTGGTCACGGCAAAAGGCATGATTGGTCGGATTCAAAGCGTAGCCAATTTTTCTTCGACAGTAGAACTGTTGACCAGCTATGAACGCAGAAATCATATTTCCGCCGACATCCAGACCCAACAGGTGGTCAATGGCGTAACGACGTATCGCAATGTAAGTGGAGTCGTCGAGGAGTACGACCCGCAGGAGCGCTTGCTCATCATGCGGAAAATTCCTTGGGGACAGAAAATTGAAGCAAAGCAACAGGTGGTCACATCTGGTCTTGGAGGCGTCATACCGCGAAACCTGCCGATCGGATACGTTGTGCGGGTCGAGCCGGATGACTACGGACTGACGCAGACTGCTTATATACAGCCAAGTGCCGACTTCACGCAATTAAATGAAGTGATGGTGGTCGAACGTAATTTCACTATCTCTCCAAACGGGGAAGTGATTCCGACGAATCCCGAAGGTCAGCAAAATAGTGCTGGAACCGTTATTCCCTCCGGCACTGTCCAGCAGGGAACACCTGCCAACGGGGGTGGACAATAGATGGCGCGCTTTCTGTTGACCGCTCTGGTGTTGTTGCTGTTCGTACTGGAGGGGACTGTCGTGCAAGTGCTTTCGCCTTCCACAGGGGGTCTGTCATGGATGACAGTACCCCGCTTTGCGCTTGTATGCTCCATTCTGATTTCCATGTTTTTAGGCAGACGCGAAGGCCTTTATTACGGGCTTGCATTCGGCTTTCTCCAGGATGTCCTGTACGGCCAGGTAATCGGGATTTACTCGGTCTCCATGATGGTGGCCAGCTATTTCTCAGGCTTGATCGTTCTGTTGTTTCAGCGGGGATTTGGCATGGTCTTCATCACCACGATACTGGTCATATTCGGCCATGAGTGGCTGCTGTACAGCATGTATCGGGTGTTTTCCCTGGCTCCGCATGACGTCCAGTGGATTTTGAATCGCCAGATCCTGCCGACAGTTATCATGAACGCCGTGTTTGCGTTGGTCATCTATTTGCCGATACGACGCTTATGCAAAGCAATCGAGTCGAAGAAAGAATTGTCTACGATGGAATAGTCTGGTGTGAAAAGGAAACCAAGAGGGGGGCAAGATGGATGGAAGAGGAGAAAAAAAAGAAACCGATAATCCCCGTCCGACTCAATATCTTGTTCGTCATCGTCTTCTTGTTTTTTGCCACGATCATTCTGCGACTCGCCTATGTTCAATTAGTAGAAGGCGAGCAGTATCGCCATGAATTGGAGAAGTTCAGCATTCGCGAACTGCCGATATCGGCTCCGCGAGGGAGGATTCTGGACAAGAACGGGGTCGTGCTCGTCTCGAACAAGCCCGTCTACACCGTACAGTACGTAGAGGAGCAGGGTCAGGATATTGACGAGGAGAAAGTGGCGGATCGTCTGGCACAAATCCTGGTGCCCGACGACAGCAAGATTGGAACGGATAAGGAACTTCTAAAAAAGACGATTGATCTCCGGTCTACGCTGCCCATCGGCTATACACGGGAAGAGACCAAGGCGTTGAAGGAGAAAATCATCCCCATGCTGACGCGCCTTCCGGACGTAAACCAGGTGGCAGGCATGAAGGATTTTGATCTGGTCAAAACAGCGATGTACGCCGGTTTGCGTGTACGTTCGCCTTTTCATGAAAAAGAGCGGGCGGATATTGTGAAAAAGCTCAACGCTTACTCCCAAGAAAACGGCAGCGAGATTACCTATGATGATGTGAATGACTGGGATATTTTCAAGCAGGCTTTCAAAGCCAACCTGCCCATGAAATTGTCTCTGGATAAAGAGGATCGCGATGATTTGATTAAAGAAGTGCAGGCGCAGCTACGGCAGCTTCCTACTCCTGAGCAGTTGGACAAAAAATCGGATATGGATCTGCTTCGCCTGGCTTCCCTTTTTGATCTGGACATTACCCTACCGCTGAGCGATGAGCAGCGTCTTCACCAGTGGCACAAGCTTTCCTTGCTGCAGGAGATGCGTTCCCCGCAACTTGCCAGCTATATTCCTAGACGGGTGAAGGTAAACATCTCTGAGAAGGAAATGTTTCAAATTGAAGAACGGCGTACTGAATTGCCGGGGATCAGCGTAGAGCTGGAGGCGGTTCGGCAAATTATGCCGGACCCGGACGGCTCGGCATTTGCTACCCATATTCTCGGCTACATCAATTCCATCCCGCCGCAAACCTTGAAAGAGTATATGGCACAAGGATACAACGCTATTGACCGCGTGGGAATCACGGGACTCGAGGCCTATTATGAACGATATCTTCGCGGGAGGGACGGGATTATGGATGTGCACGTCAACAAAAACTCCGAGTCAGTGGAGAAGACGATGCGCCAGCCAGCCCAGCCTGGAAATGACCTCGTGCTGGCATTGGATTGGCGTTTCCAAAGCAGGGTAGAGGCCATTTTAAAAGAAGAGTTTGAGAAGCATAAAAAGCTGCCTTCTACGCCAAAGGAATTTAGCGAAGCACAAGTGCTGGTAATGAATCCAAACACGGGTGAGATATTGGCGATGGCCAGCTATCCGGATTACGATCTCAATCTTTACTATGATCGTAAAAAGTTCAATGAGAATTACACTTCGTTGATTTTGCCAAACGAGGCGAATCGCTTTATCTACACTCCTTATCCTCCTGCTTCTACTTATAAACCTCTATCCGTCATGATCGCGCTTCAGGAAGGTTTGACCACCCCTACGGAGACGATTTACGATCCAGGCGGTTATAAGATAGGGACCGCTTACAAGCGTAACTGGAAGGCAGGCGGACATGGTGCGGTTAATGCCCGTCGGGCGCTGCAGGTTTCCAACAATACCTACATGTATATGATGGCTGATCGCCTTTTGAAAAAATCCAGCCCGTGGCAGGAACAGTTCCGCGTACTGGATTACTATAATGCTCAGTTCGGGTTAGGCGTGAAGACTGGTGTCGATTTACCAGGGGAGAAAAAGGGCTGGGAGAACCCTTATCTGAACTACGGGAACCTGGCGGATGCGATGATTGGCCAATACGATCTGTTCACTCCGATGCAGATTGGTCAATACGTCTCCACGATTGCCAACGGCGGATATCGGATTCGTCCGCATCTGGTCAACGAAATCCGCCGTGGAACGACAGACCCGAAAGATCCTGGGCAAACGCTAAGCGTGATTGAACCCGAGGTACTGAATCGAGTCACCATCGATCCGAAGTATATCCAAGTTGTCAAGGAAGGGATGAGGATGGTGACGCAGCCAGGGGGTACTGCCTCTCGGGATTTCGCCGGCCTGCCTTTCAATGTGGCTGCTAAGTCAGGTACCGCCCAGACAGGACGCAAGGCGGAGAACGCGCTGCTCGTCGGTTTTGCACCCTATGAAAATCCGCAGTTGGTATTCGTGGTCGTCGCTCCGAACGCCTTGCGCGACGGTACATCCAGCTCCGCGGCGACAGGACCTGTATCCCGTCGCTTGCTTGAAGCGTATAACGAGTTGAACCCTGGAGTCCTTACTGCTCCCCCTGTACAGACTCCCAATCAGACAACCAAGTAGTCTTAATTCGGGTGGATTCGGCAAATTTTTCACCAGAGCAGGAAATTTCTTGCCAGATGGCGAATGGTATCGGTCGAGGTGAAACCGGTGACGACTGTGAAAAGCAAGGTCACCATCAAAGGAACAAAAGATGGTCTCGTCTTTTTTATGGATGATACCTGTTCCTTCGATGAACTGCTGGCCGATTTGCGTGAAAAAATAGAGCATAGCCACCAACAGATTTTATCTGGTCCGTTGATACGGGTATCGATCAAGCTGGGTAAGCGATATTGTACACCGGAACAGCAAGAGGAATTGACCAAGATCATTCGGCAGAAGGGAAATCTGGTGATCCATCTGGTCGAAGCCGATGTGATTACCAAAGAAGAGGCTTTTGCAGAACGTCTCAAATCTCAGTTTCATGTGCAGGTGCACACGGTTCGCTCGGGACAGGTGCTGGAATCGGAGGGAGACATTCTCCTTTTGGGAGATGTGAATCCGGGTGGAACGATTCGCAGTACCGGAAATATTTACGTATTGGGTCATCTGCGAGGTTATGCCCATGCTGGCATTTCGGGAGATACCGAAGCCATTATTGCGGCAGCAGTGATGAATCCCACCCAATTGCGGATCGCTGAAGTGGTAAGCAAACCGGGAGAGGAATGGACCCAGAATTCCGGTGGTACCGAATTTGCTTATCTGGAAAATGAGACGATGCTGGTAGCCAAAATGAACTATCTGCCGCGGATTCGCCCTGAGCTTGGAGAGAATAGAGCATGAGGGTTGAGGGAATAGGGGGAACGGATGTGGGGATCGGAATTGTTGTGACTTCAGGGAAAGGCGGCGTGGGAAAGACAACCACTTCCGCCAATTTGGGCACCGCACTTGCCCTGATGGGACAAAAGGTATGCATGGTAGATACAGATATCGGGCTTCGCAACCTAGATGTGGTAATGGGGTTGGAAAACCGGATTATCTACGATCTGGTGGATGTTGCAGAAGGCTCCTGCCGGTTGCAACAGGCCTTAATCAAGGATAAGCGTTTTGAAAACTTGAGCCTGTTGCCCGCAGCGCAAACCAAAGACAAAAATGCGATAACACCTGAACAAATGGAAGAGATCATTACGCAGTTGAAGCGCGAGTTTGACTATGTCGTCATCGATTGTCCCGCTGGTATTGAGCAAGGCTTCCGCAATGCAGTGGCAGGGGCAGATCAGGCGATTGTAGTCACGACTCCGGAAAAAGCTGCAGTCCGCGATGCAGACCGCATTATCGGTTTGCTGGAACGGGAAAAGGTCGGGATGCCGAAGCTGGTCATCAACCGGGTACGCTCCCATATGGTTAAAAATGGCGAAATGCTGGATGTGGAAGATATTCTGGATTTGTTAGCCATTGACTTGGTTGGCGTTGTCCCCGATGATGATCATGTCATTAAATCGGCGAATCAAGGCGAGCCAGCGGTGATGAATCACGAATCGCGGGCGTCAATCGCGTACCGCAACATCGCCCGAAGATTATTGGGAGAAGCGGTACCCCTTCAACCGTTGGAAGAAAAAACGGGCGTGTTTACCAAAATGCGCAGATTCTTTGGACTGAAATAGGGGTGTAGGGAACAGGAGCTTTCCTGTTCTTTCCTATTTCTTTCCTGCCGAAATACTAGGCTCCGTTCTGCTGTCAGTAAGGATTTTTTCAAACGCGGGCTTTCGCTGAAGGACTTCGGCGATAAGCCGTGTTTTTCATTGGACGGCAAAAGCTATTTGGTCTAGGAGGAAAGAAATGGACCTGGAAAGACGACATTTAAAAAACATCGACTGGTCGATTGTGCTCATATTGGTCGCCTTGGGTATATTTAGTTATGTAGGAATCACCGGTTCGGCTGCTGGGGTTGAAAAGGCCAATCAACAGGTCTTGTGGTATGTGATCGGCTTTATCGTTTTGGGAGGCTGTCTCCTGTTTGATTACAGGATTTACTCCAGTTTATCCTACGTGTTGTACGGGATTGGCCTCATTTTGTTGATCGGGGTTTTGTATGCTCCGGCAATCAACAATACACATAGCTGGTACAACCTTGGGCCTGTTTTGTTCCAACCCTCCGAGCCGATGAAGCTATTCACGATCCTGGTGGTCGCCCGATATATGGCCAAAAGAGCAGATGACCCCAACAGGTACCGCTATTTTTACAGGTTGATTCCGATAGCATTGCTGGTAGCGGTTCCGCTGCTCATGATTCTCATCCAGCCGGACCTCGGTACCTCACTGGTGTTCACCGGGATGCTGGCAACGATGATGATCGTAGGAGGCATTCGCCTACTCCACGTGCTATACGTGGGGGGGATGGTCGGTGGCTTTTTCGCGGGCATGACATTCCTGTATGACTACAAGCAGGATGTGTTCTTCAAAATCATCAAACCGTACCAGTGGGACCGGGTCGTTTTTTGGCTCAATCCCGACCTGGAGCCGATGGGCCGCGGCTTCCAATTGAAGCAATCCCTGATTGCGATCGGTTCCGGCCAATTGTTCGGCAAAGGGATTACTACCCCTACACAAGCCAGCTTTGGCTGGGTCCCTGTCGGAGAGAGCGATTTCATCTTCACTGTCATTGCCGAAAAACTGGGCTTTGTCGGGGCAGGTCTGTTGATGATTCTGTTTTTCTTCCTGATCTATCGGATGGTTCGCATCGCGATGGAGACTACAGACCCATTTGGATCTTATGTGGTGGCCGGTGTAGTGGGGATGCTTACCTTCCAGGTCTTTGAAAATATCGGCATGAATATCCAATTAATGCCGATTACTGGGATCCCACTGCCCTTCATTAGTTACGGGGGAAGCTCGCTTGTCACCAACTTCCTCATCATTGGTGTAGTGCTGAATATCGGCATGCGCAAGGACAAGTTGCGCTTCGACTAAATGCGTGACAAAAAGAAAACGTTGTGATAAACTCAACCTAAGTTAACCATTTTTACAAGTTGCAGTGATTTGATGGCTTGGTTATGGAGTCGTGCCTTGTTGAGTGACGTCACCATGTCAAATCTCAACTTCGCACGGCTTTTTTCCTTACCGCAATCTTCAGGAGTAAAAACAGGTTAACGCTACACTTCTTCGCCTCACGGGGCGCAATGTTTAGGGAGGTTTTGTTTCATGCAACAAGGTATCGTGAAATGGTTTAACGCAGAAAAAGGATACGGTTTCATCCAAGTTGATGGCGGAGACGACGTATTCGTACACTACAGCGCGATCCAAACAGAAGGTTTCAAATCGCTGGACGAAGGCCAAAAGGTTGAGTTCGAAATCGTTCAAGGAAGCCGTGGACCACAAGCTGCTAACGTAAACAAACTGTAAAAACTTCGGCAAATCCAACAAACAGTCTCTCTTCGGGGAGACTGTTTTTTTGTTGCTAAATTTTATTTTATAGATGCGATTGATGTCAGGATGTTTTCAAAATAAGGTAATCGGGTATATAAAAATTGAAAAAATTTATAATAAGGGTGAACACAACTATGAGATTTCAGCTGAAATCAATGAGAACAAAATTGATCATCTTATGCCTTGTCATACTCCTTATTCCTACCATTTTCATTGGAATAACGGTGTATGAGGTTTCAACCAACAAACTGGATCAAGCTGGGAAGGAACAGTTGAAGCATAGTGTCAAGATGGCCATCGCTTTGATCAATGTAATGAATGAACAGGTAGAAGCGGGCAATATGACACTGGAAGAGGCGCAGGAAAGGGTTCGGGTAGAATTGTTAGGGGTGAAAGGAGCCGACAATAAACGTCCGATCATTGATAATTATACGGTTGGCGAAACAGGCTACCTCTGGGCAGTCGATCAGGATAAAATTTCTATCATGAATCCTGCCAACGAAGGTACTGATCTGACAGACGTCAAGACAGAAGACGGGGTAATGATTGGACAAGAAATCGTATCAATTGGAGCAAAAGGTGGAGGATACCTGACATACAAATGGAAAGCAGCCAAAACCGATCTTTTGGAAACAAAAGTAAATTATGTGGAATTGGCACCCCACTGGGGATGGACGATCGGTGCGGGAGCGTATCTTTCTGAATTTAATAGCGGGGCCAAAGAAATTTTGAACCTTGTCATTATTATCACGTTGATCGCGCTTATCGTCGGCTCCGTGATCGCTGCCCTTTTTTCCAAGCGATTTACAAGACCGATCATTCTTATCGCCCAAAAACTGAAATCGGTAGCAGAGGGTGATCTTACGGTAGATGAGGTTGCTATTCAATCAAAAGACGAGGTTGGAAGATTAACACAAGATTTCAACCATATGCTCAAAAATATGCGACATTTAATAAGAGAAATGCAGGCGTCCGCTGACAAGGTGGCGGTTTCTTCGAATGAATTGACAGCCAGTTCCGAACAGACTAGCAAAGCATCCGAACAAATTGCAAGCGACATACAGGAATCAGCCAAAGGTGCGGAAGAACAGCAGGCCGCCTTGCAAAAAGCGACAGTTTCCCTCGAGGAAATTTCGATCGGAATGCAGCGAATTGCAGAAAGCTCTTCCACGATTTCTCATTCCTCCGAAGAGACTATGGAAACAGCCAACCTGGGTGGGCAAGCAGTGCTAAAAACGGTTGCGCAGATGAACTCGATCCGAGATTCCGTCCATCAATCGGATGCTGTAATTAAACTTTTGAACAACCGCACACAGCAAATCGAAGAGATGTTGCATGCCATCTCAGACATTTCTGCTCAAACCAACCTGTTAGCTCTGAACGCTGCGATCGAGGCAGCGAGGGCCGGAGAACATGGGCGAGGCTTTTCTGTAGTCGCGGAAGAGGTCAGAAAACTGGCTGATCAATCAAGCCAATCGTCGAGTCAGATTGCCTTGTTAATTGAGGAAATTCAAAAGGATATGGATAAGACCATCATCACCATGAGCCAAGTGAAAGAAGAAGTCGTGTCTGGCATTGAAGTGGCAAACGAAACCGAGAAAAGATTTGAAGGTATTCTCTCGCTGACCACTCAAATCTCGCAGCAAATTGAAGAATTGGCCAGCGTGTCTCAGGAGATCTCGGCGAGCATGCAGGAAGTTACTGCAAGCGTAGAAAATGTATCGGCTATTTCAAGACAATCTTCCCACCATTCGCACAACATCGCATCTGCGGCAGAAGAACAGCTCGCTTCCATGGAGGAGGTAAGCGGATTATCCGCTCATTTGGCAAACATGTCAGATGAAATGCAAAAGCTGACCCAGAAGTTCAAGTTCTAATACTCAATTTCAGAAGGAGTGGCTTGTCATGTACTGGCAGGCCGCTCTTTCTTTTTGTTGCAGGAGGGATAGGACTTTGCCCCGCTGTTTATTCCCTAGGAGGCAAGGGAAGTGAGCCACGTATAAAGCGGGTAGACAAGTCATAGGATGGTAGAAATGGCTGGTCTACGGAGGGGATAGATGTGTTTAATGGAGATCGTGTAAAGGAGCGGCGGAGGGAGCGCGTCGAACGGATTCGTATGCAGCAGTCCCGGGACAGTTATACCCCTTTTGTGGATGATTGGAAAGATCCCATTGATCCCCATGAAGAGCTTTTCTCGTTTTCATCCCGCGATGAGCGAGGCCACGAGCCCCGAACAGTCAATGAAAAATGGGGGATTCAGATCTTCGTCTCCCTGGTGTTGGTGGGCATGGCCTATCTCGTGTTTCAGACCTCCCTCATCCCTGCTTCGTGGAAGGCTTCAGCGCGTGAAGTGATGACGCGCGATTTTAATTTTGCGGGAGTATCAGACTGGTATGAAGCCAATATCGGCAGTATCCCTACTCTGTTGCCTCCCATTTCTACCCCAAAAGTCGTACCGGCCAGCTCAGAAGGAAAAACGCAGGTCTGGAAGCTGCCTTCCCACTGGAAGGTCGCCAAATCCTATGATCCCGAAAGTGCCAAGGTGGTGCTGACGACCGGATTTTCGGATCAAGTCAAGATCGGAGAGACAGGGTGGGTATCGTTTGTCGGGGAAAAACCGGGTTACGGTACGACAGTGGTGGTTCGTCTGACGCAAGGGCGCGAGGTTTGGTTCGGGAATCTGGATGGCGTGATGGTGAGCAAAGACGAGGTCCTGCAGCCCGGTCAAGTGGTCGGCACTGCCCGCGCGGTGAATCAAACCTCGCGCCATCTGTATCTGGGGATGTCCGTAAATGAAGAGTTTGTCAATCCACTGGAAGTGATCCCCTTTGAATAGGGGGGGCTGGTTTGGGTTTCGCTTTCGGATTCACCTGCTTTTTTGGGTGGTGATCGGATTGTCTGTGGCGGCGGGCCGCTTTTTGGAGGTTTGCACTCTGTTCGTCATCGTGCTGATTCATGAATTCGGCCACGTGGCGATGGCGAAGGAACTCGGCTGGAAAGTGACAGAGGTACAATTGCTTCCATTTGGTGGTGTCGCGACGATGGAGGATTCCTATGCGACCGATCCGTTGGACGAGATCGTGGTCGCGTTGGCAGGACCGTTTATGAATGTGGTCATGATGGGACTCTCCTATGTATTCTGGCTGGGAGGAGTCTGGACAGAGGAATGGGCAAGGTTTTTTCTGATCAGTAATGCCACCATCGCGGCATTCAATCTCTTGCCTATCTGGCCACTTGATGGCGGCCGGATTGTGCAAGGACTGCTCTGCTGGGTCCTGCCGTATCGACAGGCGGCATTGCTTTCCTTGCTGGGTAGCACCTTGTTAGTGGGGACGATGATCGGTTTGTCTCTTTTCGATTTGAAGATCAACCTGCTCGTAATCGGAAGCTATTTGCTCTCAGTCAACATCCAGGCCTTCTTTCGTTTTCCTTATCAGTTCTTCCGCTTTTTGATGGAAAAATACGTTCGCCAACCCGAGGAGCACAATGTCCAGGCGATTCAGATCGGTCCGGATGAGACGGTACTGCAAGCTTCACAAAAGCTGCGCCGAGGGGCTTCTCATCTCATCTACGTCCAGGGGACTGGATTGTTGGCAGAGGACCAACTCCTGAGGGCTTTATTATTTGAGCAAAAGCATGATACGGCTGTAAAAGAACTCGTCCTCTAGCTGCCATAAGTCCACTCCACCAGCCAGCAATCTCGCATTTGCCCCTCGTGCCACTCATGGGAAGTCAGCAGTTTGATTTTGCGAAATCCGCACTTTTCATAACAACGGATGGCGCGGCTATTCCACGCTTGGGGGTCCATGACCACCTTGTGGACAGGAGTGGATGCAAGCAAGTGATTGCGCAGGGCCATCACCAGCTTCGTACCGATTCCGCGATCCCAGTAGTCGGGCTCACCGATGAACTGATCCATGCCGTAGACAAGCTCAGAGGAATCGTAGCCATACTCACTTTTCTCGTCAGGGTTAAGCGGGTAATACTGCCCGTAACCGATGGGCGTTCCTTGATACGAGATCAAACAGCGGGTCATTTCTGGTTCTTCTGTGAAAAAATGCTCCTTGATCAACGCGAGATCATGGGGGCGGTCTCGACCCTCGTAGTACCACAGGACCCTGTCGTCGGAAAGCCAGGCTGCCAGCAAAGCGGCATCCTCCTCCCGCAACCGGCGTATCGTGATTTCTTCATTAGGTATCATGTCATCCGTCCTCTCCCCATTTGCTTTTCGTCCTTCTTTTCTTTTGACCAAGCCTATGATAGATTACTTCCTATGAGTCTGGATTTCCTGTCTGGACGCTCAGAACGGAAGAAAGCGGGAGTGGCGGCGATGCGGCAAGTAGTGATAAGCGGAAGTGGTGAACGCTTGAGCATGGCAATATTGGATCATGGGCGACTGGTAGAATGGCGCTGCGAAGGCGAACAAACGGAAGCGGCGGTCGGCGATATTTTCGTTGGACGAGTAGCAGATGTACTGCCTGCGATTCAATCCGCATTCGTCCAGATCGGAACAGGGCGCAACGCGTATTTATACGTGGACGATGTACGGGATACTTCCCGGACGACAGCATCGAAAATGTCTATAAGCGAGAGGGTGCGTGAAGGCGAAAAGCATCTGGTGCAGGTGATCAAGGAAGGCAGTGAACACAAAGCGCCGAAAATCACCACGAAGCTCAGCTTGCAAGGTAGGTACCTCGTCCTACTGCCCGTTGAGAGCGGCATCTCCATCTCCAAAAAAATAGCCGATCCGCTTAAGCGTCAGCGAATACAGGAACTGCTGGTGCCGATGCTGGCAGTCGATGAAGGTGTCATTGTGCGGACTGAAGCCTTTGAAGCAGATGAACAAAGGCTGATCACAGAACTGGACTATCTGCGCCGGCGCTGGCAGCAAATTCGCGAGCAGGCATCCCAGCAGTCGGAAGTAGGACGTGTTCGCTTGAATACAGATTGGCTGGAGTCGACACTGCGCGAGATAGTCACGTCAGATGTCGCCCAGATTTGGGTGGAGGACTCGACTGCGTATCAGAAGGTCAAGGAAGTATTAGCAATCGTCGCACCAGAAGGGTTGGCAGGTCTGCAATGGTATCGGGAAAAAGAGCCTTTGTTTGCCCACTTTGGGATCGACACACAGCTGCAGCAGGCGGTGCAACGCGAGGTCAAGCTGCCCAGCGGTGGCTTTTTGATTTTTGATAAAACAGAAGCGATGACGGTGATCGACGTAAATACAGGCGCATTCACCGGGAAAGGCGGTCAGCAGCGCGAACAGGTTGTTACCCAGACCAATCTGGAGGCTGCGGCGCAAATCGCGCTCCAGCTTCGGCTTCGCGAAATCGGCGGCATCATCGTCATTGATTTTATTGATATGAAGGAAGAAGCCAACAAAGAGCGGCTGTTGGCGACCCTCAAACGCGTATTGGCACAAGATCCAGTCCCGACTACTGTGTTGGGCATGACGGCGCTGGGTTTGGTCGAGATGACCCGCAAGCGCGTTCGTCCGAGTCTGGCGGAGCGGCTCTACATTCCCTGCGATGCTTGCAGAGGTCAAGGGAAGGTGCTGTCGCCGCAGGAAGTAGCAGCGCGTCTGTACGGTGAAGTGACGGCTTTGGCCAAGGTGCAGGAAGCAGAGGCAGTCCTAGTCGAGCTGCCCACTCGACTCTTTCATCACGTCGATGACGGGGAACGCAATTGGCCAGCCCGCGTGTATAAACTACATCGAACTTCGCTTTTGGCGGATGAGTATCGGATCCTGTACGCTGGCAGCGAACAGGAGGCGAAGCGCCTCTATGACAGTCATCGGCATATCACGTAGCAGCGAGTTTATGTCGATTTCTTGCTAAGCATCGCCGTCCATACGCAAATGACTTGACTGGATGAATGGCGCTGTGGTAACCTAATGGTTGTCATACAGATATGTCTTTGTGCATACTGTAACCGCACGAAGCAGGTAGACAAGACGTCGTTCGCGGCGCACCTGTACAGGCGAGTCTGAGTATAGGAGGTGCACACAGTGTACGCAATTATCGAAACCGGTGGAAAGCAATACAAAGTAGAAGAGGGCTCCGTTCTCTTCATCGAGAAATTGGCTGACAACGAAGGAGAAGCGGTTACTTTTGACAAGGTTCTCTTCGTAAGCAAAGACGGTAAAGTAACAGCAGGTACTCCTACAGTAGCAGGAGCAACTGTTACAGGCAAAGTAGAAAAACACGGTAAAGAGCGCAAAATTATCGTGTACAAATACAAGTCCAAGAAAAACTACCGTCGCAAACAAGGTCATCGTCAACCGTTCACCAAAGTTGTGATCGAAAAGATCAACGCGTAATTGGTGGACTAGATGGTTACCGTAACTGTGAAACGAAACGAGCGTAATGGGATCGAGGAAATTACCATTTCCGGACATGCCCACGCGGGAAAACACGGGTCGGACATCGTCTGCGCCGCAGTCTCCGCGGTCAGTCTGGGAACGATTAATTCCGCAGATCTGTTACTCGGCTCAAATCCGAATGTTCAGTTTGCCGAACGAGAGGGCGGGTATCTCCACTGGAAGGTGGGAGATTGCCCTGATCCGCTCCTCAGCGAAAAGCAGCAGCTTTTAGCCGAGAGCATGATCGTCTCTTTGTTCATGATCGCTGAAACAAACGGGAAATATGTCTCGATTCAAGATCCAAAATGGCAAGGAGGTGTCTGACATGAACTTTCGTTTTCCTGTAGAACTGCAGTTTTTCGCATCGAAAAAAGGGGTAGGTTCCACCAAGAACGGTCGCGATTCCATCTCCAAGCGTCTCGGCGTAAAACGTGGCGATGGACAATTCGTGAAAGCGGGTAACATCCTCGTTCGTCAACGCGGTACGAAGATCTATCCAGGTGAAAACGTGATGAAGGGTGGAGACGACACTCTGTTTGCAGTAGCAGACGGTGTTGTTCGCTTCAAACGTCTGGGCCGTGATCGCAAACAAGTTGTGATCGTACCAGTAGCATCCGAAGCGTAATTGGATACAAAGAAAAACCCAGCCTCGCTGCTGGGTTTTCTTTTTTCCCTCAAGCCTTTTGTGGTACAATAAAGTGTAAAAAAAAATTATCGACTTGGGTGAATGGAATGAAGTACGAGCGGCGACTGATAACGCATCAGACAGACGAACTGCTGAAAATATTAAATAGGCAGCGACACGACTGGTTGAACCATGTACAGGTTCTGCTCGGCTATTTACATTTGAACCGTACAGACCAGGGAGAAGCACATCTGAAGCGAATCGCGGAGATCGCGATGCAGGAAAGCCAAATCGCTCGGCTCAACAACTCTCTTTTGTCCGTCTTTTTCTTGACTTTCAATGCTTTGAACAAGGAATTGCTAGTAGAAGTCGACGTCTGCGATCATGTCGACTTATCGAGCCTTGTTTTGGATGAGCAGGACTTGTTTTCATTGGTGTCGGATATCCTATGCACAGTGAACGATCATGTCAGCCAGGACAGCTACGAGCCGGCCAGCATGCAGGTCTCTCTGATTTCGGATGAACGCGGCGTCCATTTTCGCTTCGATCTGGCTGGTGAATTGACCGCCGAAGGTTTGGACGAACTAGAAAAACGGGTACATATAAGCAAGCAAAGTACGGTGGAAGTCACCGAGTGGATACATACGAAGGAAGAATGGATCTTGGAATTGATCGTTCCATTCTTGAAAGGAAAGAGGTGACACCATGTTTGTTGATCAAGTCAGGGTTTATGTAAAAGGGGGAGACGGGGGTAACGGATCCGTTGCTTTCCGGCGTGAAAAGTACGTCCCGCTCGGCGGTCCTGCTGGTGGTGATGGCGGACGCGGCGGCGATATCGTGTTTGTCGTAGATGAAGGATTGCGGACGCTAGTCGATTTTCGCTATCAAAAGCACTTTAAGGCTCCACGCGGCGAACACGGCCGTAACAAAAGTCAGCACGGTGCCGGGGCGGAGGACATGCTGGTGCGAGTTCCTCCAGGCACGACTGTGTATGACGATGATACCAAAGAAGTGATTGCGGATCTGATTGAACACGGTCAGCGTGCCGTCATCGCAAAAGGCGGACGCGGCGGGCGTGGGAATATTCGATTTGTCAATCCCTCCAACCCGGCTCCGCACATTTCCGAGAATGGTGAACCCGGACAGGAACGCTATATCACGATGGAGTTGAAGTTGATCGCGGATGTCGGTCTTGTCGGCTATCCGAGCGTAGGGAAGTCAACCCTTCTCTCCAGTGTGACCGCAGCCAAACCAAAGATCGCTGAATATCACTTTACGACCTTGACCCCGAATCTGGGCGTTGTGGATTTGGGCGAGCAAAGCTTTGTCATGGCAGATCTCCCAGGCTTGATTGAAGGCGCTCACGAAGGAGTGGGACTGGGGCATCAATTTCTGCGTCACGTCGAGCGGACAAGATTGATCGTTCATGTGATCGATATGGCGGGCGTGGATGGACGTGATCCCTACGAGGATTATCTGCAAATCAATCAAGAACTGAAGATGTACAATCTAAAGCTGGAAGACCGCCCGCAAATCGTCGTGGCCAACAAGATGGACGTTCCCGAAGCAAAGGAGAATCTGCAGCGCTTCATGGAACAGCTCCCTGACATTCAAGTGTACGAAATTTCTGCTGCGACGAGACAAGGCTTGCAGGAATTGATGTATGCGATCGGCGATATCCTGGCAACGCTGCCGGAAAAAATGGCCGTGGAAGAAGTGGCAGAAGTCGAAGAGCGCGTCGTATACCGGGCCGAGAAAGAACCGGATGCATTTGAGGTTCATCGCGAAAATGAAATCTTCGTCGTCAGCGGAGAAAAGATTGAGAAGCTTGTACGCATGACCAACCTGAACAGCTACGACGCAGCCCAACGCTTTGCCAAAATGATGCGCAGCATGGGTGTGGACGAAGCCTTGCGCAAGCATGGAGCAAGAGATGGGGATACGGTCCGCATCGGGAAACTTGAGTTTGATTTTGTGGAGTGACCTAGACCATGGCAGATATTCCATCCCTGCAACCTTTTCTGACAGATAGACGGCTCCAGCGCGGTGGTACTTTGCACATGCTGGTATCCAAACAGGCAAATGTCCGAATTCCCGTCATCGTAGAGCATGCCAAGTCCGGCTATCTCGTCGTCAGCTATGAAGCGAAAGACGCAGAAAACCAGCACCTCCTCGGCTCACACGTGCGCATACGCTGGGAGACCGATGCGAGTGTTCACTCGGTCGACATGGAGGTAGTACAGGAACAAACCGTGTGGCCGATCAAAATGCTTGGCTTGATCCCCCTGAGTGTCAGTGTCGAGATTGCGCTCAGAGGACGGCAGGAGCCCATCGCACCTGACTTTATCATCCAGGTCCCCTACAAGGTGATGGGGGCTAGGCCCAGTGAGGAAAGCGGAGAAGGCGTCCTGCTGAAATTTTCTCCGACCCGTCTTGTGATCGGCACGGATGGGTACGTAGCCAAAGGTGATTTTGTCAATCTGTCTTTTACGATCCCCCCCATCAAGCAGGAGATCGTAGGAATGGCAAAAGTAGTGGAGAAAAACTTTCAGGATTCTCAAGCTGTAATCGAGCTGATCTTTACAGATATTAACAAGCAAAATCATGAATCGATTAAGAAATACTATAAAATGCTACTAGAAACCGCTTCTTCATAACGAAGCGGTTTTTCCCTTTGAAGTTATAGTGAATAAGGTATATAGTATAGGTGTAGAGAGTACTGAATCGTGCCTGCTCGTTTTTTTTCCTGTACTTTGTGAAAAAAATTACAAAATCAAGGCGCTAAGGCCTCTATTCCCATGCAAAGGAGGATGTTTCCCTATGTCACAAACTACTCAACAAGCTGCTACAGAGGCGGCGAGCAATGCTGCGGTAGCTTCCCAGCAGCCTGATGTTCTGGACCAACTGATGAAGCCTGAGGTTCAACAGTCCTTGACCGTTCTGGTGGAAAATCTGCCAAAACTGGCTGAGATGACGACAGTTCTGACCAAGGCCTACGATCTGGTGCAAACGGTTGCCAATGACCGCGTCCTGATCGACGATTTGAAGGGCGGTATGGAGGAGTTCGTCAAGCCGATTCAAGAGAAAGCGAAAGGCATTGCCCAAGCAGCGATCGAAGCCAACGACCGCTCACAGGTTGAGACGACTACTGTCGGGCTTTTCGGTCTGCTGAAAATGCTCAAAGACCCGCAAGTGCAAAAGACCTTGCGATTTGCTCAAGCATTCTTGGAAGTTTCCGCTGAACGCAAACAACAATAGGATTCATACCATTACGACCAAAGAGACGGACGGAGGATTAAGCAATGGCGAAGCAAATAGTTATCCTTGGCGGCGGTTACGGCGGTCTGCTCAGCGCATTGACTGCCCGTAAATATATGACGGCAGAAGAAGCTGAAATCACTGTAGTGAACCGTTTCCCATCCCATCAAATCATCACGGAATTGCATCGTTTGGCAGCAGGCAATCTGGCTGAAAAAGCAGTCGCTCTGCCGCTGGAAAAATTGCTACGCGGTAAAGGCATCAACCTCGTGGTAGATACCGTAGAAAATATCGGTTTGGACTCCAAGCGTGTGACATTGGCAGGCGGCGAATCCTTGAAATACGATGCGCTCGTTGTGGCTTTGGGAAGTGAAACCGCATTCTTCGGCATTCCGGGCCTGCAAGAATACAGCTTTACACTCAAATCGGTGGATGAGGCGAACAAGCTGCGTGCACATGTGGAAGAGCGCATCGTGGCTTACAGCCAAAGCAAGAACAAAGCCGACGCGACCTTTGTTGTCGGCGGCGGCGGTCTGACAGGAATTGAGCTTGTCGGAGAATTTGCGGACATGCTGCCGGGTCTTTGCGAGAAGAACGGCGTGGATTTCAGCGACATCAGCCTCTATTGCGTAGAAGCAGGTCCCTCCATTCTCGCAGGATTTGCTCCTGAACTGGTAGAACGCGCGAAAACCAGTCTGGAAAAACGGGGCGTTCACTTCTTGACAGGGGTAGCGGTTACCGAGATGAAAGAAACAACTGTGCTCCTGAAAGATGGCAGCAGCATCGAAACCAAAACAATGGTATGGACCGGCGGTGTTCAAGGGAATAGCGTAGTCGCCAACAGTGGACTGGAAGTCAACCGTGGGCGTGCTACAGTGAATGAATTCCTGCAATCCACTTCCCATCCGGAAGTATTCCTCGCAGGTGACAGTGCTTTGGTGATGGGACCAGAAGGACGTCCGTATCCTCCGACAGCACAATTGGCTTGGCAAATGGGAGAAGTGGTGGGACATAACCTCTTCGCTTCCTTCAAGGGCTCCACTATGCAAGTCTTCACACCTGTATTCTCGGGTACTCTGGGCAGCCTGGGACGCAAGGATGCGATTGGTACCATCGGCGCAAGCCAAATCAAGCTGAAAGGCGCACCTGCTTCCTTCATGAAAGAAGCGAGCAACGTACGCTACCTGGCCCATATCAACGGATTGTTTTCCGTCGCGTACTAACATACAAAAAAGAAAGTGGCTATCCCAAAGTCATGAAAATGACTGGGGATAGCCCTTTTTTTACCTATCCATTTCCGCCCGGGTCTTCGACTACATGTGGAGACTGGGCCATTTTTTTGCCTCTCATTTCATCCCCGAACTGCTCCAGACTGCTCGGTTTGCCAGCGGGATGATTATTGCGACGCTCTGATTTATCCGTCTTTCCTCTTCCTGCCATTCATAATCACCTCCTCGTGTTGCTCGCTTTCTATTCTGCACGAAGAAGCATCTGCTCATGTAAACAAGAGATGAACACGAAAGCCCGATTATGAAAAAAACGCCGACAAGGATTGTCAGGCGGAGAACGATCCGTTATAATGTCCTCTATGAAGAAACAACTGTTTTTCTCAGGAGGACACATCGAGTGAAACGGGAAGAAAAATTCTATCTGATACGTTCCGACATTTTGCCAGAGTCGATCGCCAAAACCATTGAAGCGAAAAAAATGCTGGAGTCCGGCGAAGTGGAAACGGTCAATGACGCGGTAGAACGCGTGGGACTTAGCAGAAGTGCCTTTTACAAGTACAAGGACGGCATTTTTCCCTTCAATGCCATGATGAGTGAAAAGATCATGACGATTACCTTTTCGCTAGATCACTTGTCGGGCTATTTGTCCAGAGTACTGACGTACGTGGCGGATCAGGGCGGGAATGTGCTTTCGATCAATCAGACGATTCCGCTTCAAGGGATTGCGAATGTCTCGATGTCGGTCGATATGGCGCATTTGCGTGTATCAAGTACTGAATTTTTAGATGCTCTGCAATTAATACCCGGCGTGCGCAAAGCGATGATCGTCGGAAGAGGGTAGATTGGATGGGAGGAAGAGAGATGGAGAAGCAGGTTGTAAAGGTAGGCTTGATGGGCTTCGGAACAGTAGGAACTGGTGTCGTTCGCATCATTTCTGCGCATCAGGAGGATTTGCAAAAACAAACAGGGCTTAGCATCGAGATCAAAAAAGTGCTGGTGCAGGATGCTGAAAAAGCCCGCAACATCCGTTCCATGGAAAACATGCTGACGACTGATCCGGCAGAACTCATTGAGGATCCTGAGATCGATGTGATCGTAGAAGTGATTGGTGGTATTTCGCCAGCGAAGGAATACATCGTGAGTGCCCTGGAGAACGGCAAGCATGTCGTGACAGCCAACAAGGATCTGATGGCCCTGCACGGCGCCGAAATTCTCAGCAAAGCGCAGGAAAAAGGCTGTGATGTCTTTTACGAAGCGAGTGTAGCTGGCGGCATTCCGATTCTTCGCGCTCTGGTCGAAGGCTTCTCCTCCGACCGGATCACCAAGATGATGGGAATCGTGAACGGGACGACCAACTACATTATGACCAAAATGAGCCAGGAAGGCGCGGATTACGCGGAAGTGTTGAAAGAAGCGCAAGCCCTGGGCTACGCAGAGGCGGACCCGACTTCCGATGTGGAAGGCTTCGATGCCGCACGTAAAATGGCGATCCTGGCTACGCTCGGATTCCGCGTTCCGATGAAGCTGGAAGACGTGGATGTCAAAGGGATCAGCTCGGTGAGCAGGGAAGATATCGCATACGGCAAGCAATTGGGCTACGAAGTGAAGCTCCTGGGATTGGCCCGCCGCGACGGGGAAGCAGTAGAGGTAAGCGTGCAGCCGACCATGGTTCGCAAATCGCACCCGCTCGCTTCTGTCAATGGTGTGTTCAATGCCGTCTACGTACACGGGGAAGCTGTCGGAGAGACCATGTTCTACGGACCAGGTGCAGGCGAAATGCCGACTGCTACCGCTGTCGTATCCGATTTGGTGACCGTCGTGAAAAATATGAAGATGGGTGTAAATGGTCGCGGCATGGTCGCTCCGTACAAAGAAAAGGTCCTCAAGGAAGACAGTCAGAAGCTGTCCAAGTACTTCTTGCGTATCGTAGTAGCCGACAAGCGTGGCGTGCTGGCGAAAATCACCCAGATGCTGGCTGACAAGAACATTTCGCTGGAACAAGTCATCCAACAGCCCTATCAAAACGGCTCGCAGGCGGAGATCATCATGATTACCCATCAGTCCTCCAAGAGCGATATGAGCAGTGTCATTTCGGATATGGAGCGAATGGAGATTATCACGGAAGTAAAAAGCTGCTACCGTGTGGAAGGTGGAGACCAATAATGAGTTCAGATCGTCAATCCGGCATTATCGCCCGCTACCGGGAATTTCTTCCGGTCACCGAAAAAACGCCGTTAGTAAGCTTGCATGAGGGAACCACGCCGCTCATTCACGCAGCCAATCTGTCCAAGCAGTTGGGCGTCGAATTGTACGTTAAGTACGAAGGCCTGAACCCAACAGGTTCGTTCAAGGACCGTGGAATGGTCATGGCCGTAGCCAAGGCTGTGGAGGAAGGCAGCACGACGATTATGTGTGCGTCTACAGGAAACACCTCCGCTGCTGCTGCTGCATATGCCGCACGCTGCGGACTGCGTTGCATCGTATTGATCCCGAGCGGCAATATTGCATTGGGTAAGCTGGCACAGGCGATAGCCTATGGCGCAGAAGTCATTGCGATCGACGGCAATTTTGACGAAGCTCTTAACATCGTGCGTGAGATTACAGCGATAGAGCCGATTACCCTGGTCAACTCGGTCAACCCCTACCGCATTGAAGGTCAAAAAACAGCTGCTTTTGAAATCGTTGATGCCCTGGGCGACGCTCCAGACATCCTGGCGATTCCAGTGGGCAACGCAGGCAACATCACTGCTTACTGGAAAGGTTTTAAAGAGTATCACGCTACAGGGAAAGCCAACAGCCTGCCGCATATGTACGGCTTTCAGGCGGCGGGAGCAGCTCCACTGGTTCACGGAGCGCCAGTGCCAAACCCTGAGACGATCGCGACTGCGATCCGCATCGGCAACCCTGCGAGCAAGGATGGCGCGCTAAATGCCATTAGCGAATCGAGTGGACTCGTGGACAGTGTGACGGACGAGGAAATTTTGGAAGCCTACCAATTGCTGGCGAAATATGAAGGGGTATTCTGTGAGCCAGCATCTGCTGCTTCTTTGGCAGGAATCATCAAGCTGCATAAGGCGGGCAAGCTGCAAGCCGGGGCAAAAGTGGCTTGCGTCCTGACCGGAAACGGCTTGAAGGACCCGAATATCGCTTTGAAGCTGGTCGGCGCTGAGCCGCGCACCGTGCCGGCAACCCGTGAATCAGTGATGAATCTGGTGCGTCAGCAAGAGAAAGAAGTGTCGTCATGAGCAGCAAGCGTGTACGAGTGACCGTCCCGTCCAGCACAGCCAATCTTGGCCCTGGATTTGATACGCTCGGAATGGCTTTGCAATTATACTCGGTCGTCGAGATGCAAGTCAGCGAACGCACCACGATCGAGCTCGTCGGCGAGGAATTGCAAGGGACTCCCACCGATAAAAACAACCTGCTCTATGTGATCGCATCGCAGCTTTTCCAACAGGCAGGCTTGGCTGTACCCGAGCTATATATCCGCGCGTCCAGCGAAGCACCGCTGACACGCGGGCTGGGCAGCAGCGCAGCCGCGATTGTCGGCGCGCTGGTCGCAGCCAATCACCTAGCTGGTGAACCCTTTACCCGTGAACAGCTATTTGCTATGGCGACAAAGAAAGAGGGACATCCCGACAATGTTGGGCCGTCCCTCTTCGGTGGGATCATCGTCGCCACGATGCCGGAAGCACAGGGGCAACCTATCCCTTACATTCGATTGGCACCGCCTGCAGGAATGAGGGCGTTGGTTGTCATACCGGATTACGCCTTGTCTACCGAAAAGGCGCGCAATGCATTGCCGCAGGTGTACAGCAAGCAAGATGTCATATATAATGTTGGTCATAGCAGCTTGCTGGTGGCCGCATTGGCACAAGGCAGGCTGGACCTGTTGGGCCAAGCGATGAGCGATCGGCTGCATCAGCCGTACCGTGCGCCGCTTGTACCTGGCCTGCGAGAGATCCTGGACGCGGCGACGCAAAACGGTGCAGTGGGCGCTGCCTTGAGTGGAGCTGGGCCGACGATTCTTTGTCTGACAGCCTCTGATTCAGAATGTGAGCGGTTGAAGTCGTTTGTGGATCAGGTGATGAAAGGGCACGGCATCTCGTATCGAATGATGGTGTTGCAGCCGGACGAACATGGCGTACAGGTAGAAATCCAATAGAGATAGCTTCAAGCTGAACTGGATAGGAGAGCGTCATGGAGAAGAAACTTGCCTTTCTCGGACCGCATGGAACTTTTACGGAGCAAGCGGCGCGTTCATTTGCGAGTGAGCAGCCTTTTTCACTTGTTCCGTACCCTAATATTATTGAAATTTTAAACGCAGTGAATCGTGAAGAAGTGGATTACGGGGTCGTCCCGATGGAAAATTCTATTGAAGGGACCGTCAATATGACGATGGACTGGCTCATCCACGAGGTAGACCTGCCGATCTTGGGAGAGCTGGCGTTGCCCATTACACAAAATCTGCTGGTCGCAAAAAGGGATGAGCCGTTGCCGTTGTCTGCGATTACAAGGGTCCTGTCCCATCCGCAGGCAATCGCGCAAAGTCACAACTTTTTGCGTGAAAATCTGCCGCAAGCCACGATTGAGTACGTAAACAGCACCGCATTGGCCGCTCAGATGGTAAGTGAGCATCCGGAAGAGCCGTGGGCGGCTGTCGGGACCGGATTAAACGTAGAACTCTACCCGTTGGAATTCGCTCGTGAGCAGATCCAGGATTTTTCCAACAACTACACCCGCTTCGTACTAGTGGGGCGCGAACCTTTGGACATGCCCGCCTCCGATCGGGAGAAGACGACGATTCTGGTCAATCTGCCGGAAGATTTTCCGGGAGCGCTCTACCAGGTTCTTGCAGCGTTCGCATGGCGCAAGATCAACCTTTCGCGCATCGAATCACGCCCTACGAAAAAAGCGTTGGGCAACTACTATTTTGTGATTGATATTGAACAAAAAATGGATGATGTGCTGCTTCCGGGGGCTTTTGCAGAAATCGAAGCACTCGGTTGCCAGGTAAGGCAGTTAGGGACATATCCATTTTACTTGCCGAAAACCAACTCCTAGGGGTTGGTTTTTGCTTTTCCATGTCCTTCCAAGAAAGCTGGGCAGAGCAGGAGCAAAACGCCCAAGTGTGCATACGATGGTAGGGAGTTTCTGCAAGGGAGGAGAAAGAGTGAGAATACATGTAGTACAAAAAGGCGATACGATGTGGAAAATCGCCAAAAGATATGGCGTCGATTTCAAAGAGCTATTGAGGTTGAATAGTCAGATCGCAACTCCCGATACGATTTATCCAGGGGCTCGGATCAAAATTCCCGCTAAAGGTGTACCCGTGCGACCCAAAAGAAGGACTCCTCAACAATCAAGCAGTGAATCCCCCCAATCGGTAAAAGAGCGGCCGATCCCCAAAGAAATGCCGGAGGTTCCTCTCGAGATTGAGCGCAGACCGATGGAGGAGGCTGAACAAGAGGAAGAAATCAAAGGTGAAATGAAGCCTGAATTGAAGCCTGAAATTGAGCAGAAAGAGGAAAGGGAGCCAGAGGTCGAGATGGAACCCGAGCCCAGGGTCGAGGCAGAATCCATAGAGAAGCCATCCATCCCATATGTCAATCAACCAGCCATCGAACGACCCATTCCCACTTGCCCGCCGCAAATCATCACACCACCAGCCCGTCCTCCGATGATGCCCCAACAGCCAGTTCCGTACATCTCACCCTATACGATGCCCAATCAGGGCCAGCAGATGATGCCTCCAATGCCGATGCGCCCGATACAACCTATGGTTCCTCCTACTATTCGACCAACTGCAGTTCCGCAGCAGATTAGTCCCTTTACACAACAAGCACCAAAACCTCCCGTGCAAATAAAGCCGACGATTCCGCCAACGCCATTGAGTCCGATTAGACCGACGCAATCACCGAGCCAAGTGAGCCCGCTGCAATCAAAAGAATCGCCAAGCCGGGTAAGCCCGTTTCAACCAAACGAATCGCCAAGCCGGGTGAGTCCATTCCAGCCGAATCAACCGCCAAGCCAAGTGAGTCCATTCCAGTCGAATCAACCGCCAAGCCAGGTGAGTCCATTCCAGCCGAATCAACCGCCAAGCCAGGTGAGTCCATTCCAGCCGAATCAACCGCCAAGCCAGGTGAGTCCGTTCCAGCCGAATCAATCGCCAAGCCAGGTGAGTCCGTTCCAGCCGAATCGACCGCCAAGCCAGGTA